>Ga0182472_107181_pt1 | contig 25250 bp, 25 predicted proteins | sample TergutNc150P3_FD_120804 | JGI IMG/M metagenome (GOLD analysis project Ga0182472, IMG submission 120804)
CCCCCCCCCCCCCCCCCCCCAGCGCTAAGTCGTTGGAATATAAGGAGTTACGGCGATTCGCTAATACAAAATTTAAAATTGATGAGGGGCAAGGCGAAAAACCTTGCCTTTTTTATTTGCAATATCTATCAGGAAAGAGAGGTGAAAGATGGCTGAACATCCATTACATAAAGCAGTAGGCGAATTATTAAATAAATATGCCGAGAAAAATGGACTTGATCCAAGGTTGGATCCTGCCTGTAGCAATAATAAAAGCAGCAAACAGCATATTCCTTTATTTTTAAGTTCCAAAAGCCTTGCTACACGCTTATGCTGCGTGGATGCTATGTTGTTGAAAAACGGCAAGATTGCTGTCGTTATAGAGATAGAGGAATCTAATATTAAACCAACTCAAATTTGTGGCAAATATTTGACAACTGCATTGTCAAGTGTGTATCATCATAAAAATGAGCCTAAACCTATAATTATGGAGAAAAATTCTGTTAATTTTATTCAAGTCTTGGACATAAGTTCGCCACACAAGAAAGAACAGGCTGAAAATATAGAAGTTGCAATAGATGGCAAGGGGTATGGCTGTATAAAAAGATATGATATAATTCACATAAACAAGAAAGAAAAAGGATATATCAAAGACTTGGAAAATAAACTATATGTAGTATTAAAAAAGAACGGAGTTATAGCATAATGAAAAAACTACTTTTAATTCTCGCAATCGCCTTAGTTCCATTATTTGCACAGGACTTGGTAATTTCAAACGCAACTGAACTAGGTGCTTTTCGAGACCAAGTTAATAATGGTAATACGTTTGGAGGCAAGACAATTGTATTATCAAACAACATTACCTTAACAAGTGATTGGATACCGATAGGAGGTACTTTTTATGGAGATGGTATAAATTCTGGCGGTACAACTTCTTTCCAAGGAACTTTTGACGGGCAAGGCTATACCATTTCTGGTTTATCTGTGGATGGAGGTAATCTTTCTTTTAGGTCCGGCACTACTATAAAAGATGCTACTATTTATTACGCAGGTTTGTTTGGCTATGTTCTAGGTGGGCAAATAAAGAATGTTAATGTTATTGCTACAAAAATCAAGACGTCATCGCAGTTTAGTAACTATGCTACTTCGACGGCGTATGCAGGTGGTTTGGTAGCGTATTATTCTTCTGGCAAAACTATAGACAATTGCAGTGTGAAGGCAGATTCTATAGTTGCAATACCAGACCTTCCGACTGGATACCAAGGTTCTTCTCGTACTGCTATTTTCTCTGGCGGTTTAGTCGGATATATTAACATAGATGCTCCATATTTCGTTACAACTACTATAAACAATAGCTACACAAGCGGAAATGTATCAGCTATTTTTTATGGTGATGAGGCTAATTCTTACGCTGGTGGCTTAGTGGGAGGAGGAGGTTATACTGGTGCAGCTAATCTCAATACTAATATTATCATAACCAATAGTTATACAAAAGGAAACGTATCAATTACTCCTCTTCGTCCGATTTATTATAATCCTAATTCTAATTATAATTCTTATTCTTGCTCTGGAGGCTTAGTGGGGCGGATGACAAATAATAAATTGACTATAGCCAATAGCTATGCAAGCGGAAATGTATCGGTTTCGGCTTATGCTGGTAATTCTGCGCAATCTTACTCTGGTGGTTTGGTAGGATATTCTGGCCAACCCACTACCATAACCAATAGTTACGCAAGTGGAAATATATTGGTTGTTTCTAACAATTCTAATCCTTACCCTTCAACTTCTTCAGGTTTTAACGTTTCAGCTGGTGGCTTAGTGGGACTTACTAATTCTACTGCTAATATAACCAATAGTTACGCAAGTGGAAATGTATCGGCAACTCATAGTGGTGGTGGTTCTAGCACCGTTTCTTATGGTGGTATTTTTGGCTATTGGTTTCAAGGAACAAATACTTCTGTATATTACAAATCAGAGGGAGCAAGCAAGGCGGCAGGCTCAGGTTCTCCAACAGGGATTTTAGCCATTTCCAGTGACAATTTGAAAAAACAAGCAACCTTTGCTGGCTGGGATTTTAACAATGTTTGGGTTATTGATGAAGACCTCAGTTATCCATATTTAGAAGTTTTATTGCCTTTTGATAATTTTGAAGAAGTATCTATTGCTAACCAGATCTACACTGGCGAACAAATAACTCCTAAACCAATAATTAAACTAAAAAATGGAATAATCTTAATAGAAGGTACCAATTATGAACTTAGTTACGGAGCAAATAAAGATGTAGGCAAGGGCACAATAATAATAACAGGCAAGGGCAAATATGCAACAATATCTGGAACCATATCTTTCAACATTGTCCCTAAAATATTAACATTAACGAGCATCACTGCGCAAAATAAAACTTATGACGGTACAACGGCGGCAACCATAATAGGAAGTTTATCGGGCATAGCAACTGGAGACAATGTTTCTTTTGTGAGTACAGGTACATTTGCAGACAAAAATGTAGGTAATTCTATACCTGTTTCCATTTCCGTAACATTAGAAGGAACATCGGCAAGCAACTACTCCTTAACCCAACCAACAAATTTAACCGCAAATATAACGCAAAAAACATTGACCATAACCAATGCTACTGCACAAAGCAAAGTTTATGACGGTACAACAGCGGCAACCATAACAGGAGGAACTTTGTCTGGCATAGTAACTGGGGACAATGTTTCTTTTGTGAGTACAGGTACATTTGCAAACAAAAATGTAGGTAATTCTATACCTATTTCCGTTTTCTTAGAAGGAACATCGGCAAGTAACTACTCCTTAACTCAACCAACAGATTTAACTGCAAATATAGTGCGAAAAGCATTGACCATAACCAATGTTACTGCACAAAGCAAAGTTTATGACGGCACAACGACTGCTACTATAATAGGAGGAGCTTTGTCGGGCATAGTAACTGGAGATAATGTTTCTTTATTAAATATCATAGGCAATTTTGCAACTGAGAATGCTGGTTCCAACTCGGTTTATATTTCAGGAACATTAATAGGTGAACAAGCGAGCAATTACGGATTAGTACAGCTATCTTTAAGAGCAAATATAACACCAAAACCATTGACCATAACCAATGCCACTGTGCAAAACAAAGTTTATGACAACACAACGACAGCTACAGTAACGGGAATATTGGAAGATGCGGTGGCGGGAGATGATGTTTCTTTTGAAGGTAAATTTACAACTAAAAATGTTCCTGGCGGTTCAATAATGTTTTATTTAACAGGAATATCAGCGAACAATTACTCTCTAACTCAACCAACAGGTTTAACAGCAGAAATCACAAAAAAAACAATTACAATATATGAATCTAATAACTCTTTTAGAGCCGCATTAAACAAAGATTATGATGGCACAGCAACACTAAACATATCGGCAGGAAGTATAAAAAATGCAGCGTACGGCATAGTGAATGGTGAGAATAATAGTGAAATAAATAATATTTCTTTTGTGGGCACAGGTACGTTTACAGATAAAAATGCCGGATACAAACAGGTTTCCGTTTCGATAACATTAGCAGACGCTATATCGGCTAACAACTATGAAATAATACAACCAAAAAATTTATATGGAGAAATAAGACGAAAAACTTTAACTATTGTAGATGTTGCTGCGCAAGACAAAGTTTATGACGGTACAGCAACAGCAATGGTAACTGGAACTTTGCAAGGCGTAGTAATTGGAGATGATGTTTCTTTTGTTGGTAAAGGTACTTTTGAAAGTAGAAATGTTGGCAATTCAATTAAAATTTCAAATTGGGCATCCTTAGCGGGTGCACAATCTAATAATTACTCCTTAGAGCCATCAACAAATTTATATGCAAACATAACGTCAAAGCCTTTAACTATTGCAAATGCTGCTGCACAAAACAAAATCTATGATGGCACAACAAGGGCAACTATAACAGGAATAGAAGGCATAGTAACTGGAGATATATTGTCAATAAGCGGTACATTTGCAAGCGGAAACGTAGGCAATGATATAGAGGTTTACAATGTAACCATAACGGGTACAGCGGCGCGTAATTATGAATTTACACCGCCCGTAGGTTTAACCGCAAATATATCCGCCAAAACACTGCCTGTAAATGCAATATATAATTATTACCAACATTTCTATACAGGAAAACCGATAACCACAGATTTTCTTGTTAGAGATGACTACTACAAAATGCTAGTAAATAATACTGATTACACACTATCGTTCAGCGATAATATAAATGTGGGAATAGGAAAGGTGACAGCAAAGGGTCAAGGCAATTACACTGGAGAGGCAACTTTAGATTTTACCATTAGCCCTCGAAATCTTAATACAATTAGTATAACAAACTATATTCCTGTACAAACATATACAGGCGAGGAAATAAAACCGGACGCCTCTAATATTTTCCTAACTCACGATAGTCTCCTACTGGAAGAAAATAAAGACTACATCATTTCTTACGGTACAAACATAAATGCCGGTACAGGTAAAGTTATTGTTGATGGAATTGGTAATTACACTGGAACAATAAACCAAACATTTGTCATAGAGCCCAAGACTTTACTCGAAAATGCAATCCAAACAATCTCCGACCAAATCTATACCGGCTACAATATAACACCGGAGATAGTAGTTGAAGATGGCGGAAAAATTTTAACAAATGGTGACTATAATATGCCCATTTTTGACAACAACATAAATGCAGGCACGGCAACTGTAACTATTACAGGCAAAGGTAATTACATTGGAGAAGCAATAGGTAATTTCAACATAAATCCAAAACAACTTACAGATAATATGATAGAAGCAATTCCTGCCCAGCAATATGCAAACGGCAATGAAATAAAACCTTCGGTTACAGTCAAGAATGGTTCCATAATACTTATAGAAGAAAATGATTACTCTCTCGCCTATTCAAACAACACAAACTTAGGCTTCGCTTCTGTATCAATATCTGGCATAGGCAACTATACAGGTACGGCTAGTTCCAGTTTTGAAATTAACATCTCTTCCCCTATATTATCGCAAGTCGCCAGTACTCAAATAAGCGTACGGGCTGTAAGCTACGCCATATTGCTAGAAAACCTGTCGAGTAACGCAATGGTAGAACTGTACAATTTGCAAGGCAAACGCCTGCATTTGAACTATTCTGAAAATTCCAAAATTATGCAAATTCCAGTTCAGACAAAAGGAATGTATATCGTCAAAGTATCAGTTGGTAGTGAAAAGAAAATATTCCGAGTGGTGGCGAGGTAGAATTCCTCATCCCCCTCAACCTGTACCGGATGACGAAAGCGCATAAGTCCCAAAATTTACTATATTACTACCCAATGTTTAACCGCTTTTTAATCCTAGCTGTTTTTGTTGCAGGCTTTGCCTTTGCGCAAAATTCGCAGTCTGTAAGGCTAAAGCAAGCTCAGGACTTTGCAGATAGGGGAAAATACAAGGAAGCGCTGGATGAATACAAAGCCGTGCTCTCTGCGGATAAAAACAATGCGGAAGCATATTTGGGAGCGGGCAATGTACGCTTTAAAATGAAAGATTACAAATTGGCTATTGATAATTTCCAACTAGCGCAAAAATATAATCCCAAACTCACAAAAGCCATAGAAGCAGAAGCAGAGGCTTACGAAGCACTGGGGCAAAAGGACAATGCTATAGCAAGATGGCGCGTTCTGGCAGAAAGCGGAGCCATAGAGCAAAAAACAAAGGCTCTTTCCCGCATCGGGGCTTTGCTGGGAACAACAACTGCAACAACAACTGCAACAGCAACTCAAAATCCAGTGGCAGTAGCAGAGCAACCGTCAACCACTCCAAAAGTGAGTGATTCAAAATATACCTACGATTCCCCGGAATTTAAAGCTGGTTTAGCTGCTTTCGATAAGAAACAATGGGCGGAATCTGCAAAGTCTTGGAGGGAGGTTCTTAAAAAGGAACCCGGCAATCCCGGAGCTTATTATTATGCCGGTGTTTGCCGCTTTAATATGGGCGAGTTGGATAATGCTGTGATAAATTTCAACAAGAGTTTTGAATATCCAGAAAAAGGCTTTAATGCAAATTATTATTTAGGCAGAATTTATGAACAAAAAGGCGATAAAGCTAAAGCTATAAGCTACTACAATAAGTATATGCAACTCACAGCAAATGTGCAAGGCAAGGCGGAGGTACGGATTAGAATAGCGCGGCTAGGCGAAGTGCCTGCAAATGCTTCGAATAACGCAACTAGCGCAGCGGCTGACGGCTCATCCAGTTCTGCTTCTGAGCCGCAAGCAATATCTTCTTCTTCAAACCCTTATGCGTGCAATAGCTTGGAGAGCTGTATAAAAATGGAAGAAAAACGCAAGCAAGATTCCGTTGCTGCCTATTTGGAAAGCCTTAAAAATAAACCCTTGACTATTGGTCCCGAAAAAATAGCGGTTACGGAATACGGTGGGAATTTCGCTTTTGCTTCCACAACAGAGGTAGGTAGCGCAGATTTGCAAAAAGCCTTTGCCTTAATTCAAAAAAAATCCTTCCAATCCGCGATAGATGCTTTACAAACCACAAGGCAAAAATTTCCCGGAACACCAAATGCAATAGCTGCCGCATACAACTTGCTTGTGCTATACCAATATCTTGAGTTGCACGATAAAGTTATAGCACTTGGGAATTCGGTTTTGCAAGAACCTGTGCCGGAGCCTTATAAAAGCGCAATATTCTATATGTTGGCTGTTAGCCATGTAAAAAAGACTGAATATCAAAATGGGTACAATACACTTTCAAATGTAAAGGAAGACCAAAAACTTGGTCCAACTCTTGGGCAGAAGTTAGCATTGGAAGCCGAAATTGCAACCCAGTACAAACCAGACCAAGGCTCTCCGGAAATTTTGAAAAAAGCCATAGAAGCTGAACCCAGCAAATCTAAGAAGAATGAGCTTCGTTTAAAACTTGCGGATTTATACGGCTCAAAACTGCAAGACCAGCCATCTGCGATACAAGTCTATAAAGACATCGTAGAAGACTGCCCGCCAAACACTTCGGACCCTTGCCGCAAGGCGATTTACGAACTTGGTGACCGCAGCTTTTTGCTGCAAAACTGGCCTATGGCGTTGGAGTATTACAATAAAGCTATAGAGCAATATAAAGATCCTGCGCTCGTTCCTTGGGCTTTGTTCCAGATAGGAAATGTATTTCGCAAACAGGGCAATTACAAAGAGGCTGTGCGCTCTTATGAGCGTTTGATAAAAGAATATAGCGGAACTTATTGGGCAGACCAAGCGGAGCTTTATAAAAAAGATGCTATTTGGCAAGAGAGAAATCAGGGAGTGTTGAAGAAATGAGCTCTAACTTACCCGAACTCCTTCGCGACAGCCTGAATTCCCAGTTGTCCATTTACAAGCAGATTCACGCGCTGCAAAGCGATTTATTGCACGATTTGGATTCGGAAAATGAACTGAACAAAATAATGGATTTGCTTGCGCTGAAAAGTTCCCTGTTGGATAATGTTAAAGCGGAGAATTCCCGTAGCGCACCTTTTGTGGATGAGTGGATTAAGAGAAAAGAGGAAATGCAAAATTCGCCGCTTTATGAAGACATTGAACTCATAATATCCGAAATTGAAAAACTTGTTTTGGAACTCCGCTCGCAAGATGAAGCGATGATTCAGAGATTTGACCAGCAAAGCCAATCAAAAAATAGAATAGATGCGTTTAGAGCGCTGAGATAATCGATGCAGAAATCTCAAGATGAATTGATAAGCGAACTCGCTATTGTTATGGAGCGGTTTTTGGCTCAAGGCAGCGAGCTTGAGCTTGCGTATAAGGCTTTGGAAATGCAGACCGAGCAGCTTAAAAAAATGCAAGAGGAGGTTAACCAGAGCAGAGTTTTAAGTGCGCTCGGAGAAATGGCTGCAACCGTTGCCCACGAAATAAGAAATCCGCTTGGCGGCATAGGCGGTTATGCGAGTCTTTTGGCAAGGAGCATCCCGCCAGAAGACCCAAAACGAAAATATGTGGATAAAATAATAGGTGGTATTTCCAGTTTGAACAAAATAGTTGGCAATCTGCTTGCCTATACCAGAAAGACGAATTTGCAAAAACAGAACACCGATTTAGTGGCTTGGGCGGAGGCAATTTTAGCGCATGCGGAAATTGAAATTGAAAAAGAGAGAAAACAGCTTTTCATAGAGCGCAATTTTCCAACCGAATCTTTGAATGCAGAAATTGACGCTGAAAGGTTGCAACAGGTTATGCTTAACTTGTTAATGAATGCTATTCAAGCTATAGAAACCGAGGGTAAAATCTCAGTTGGCATCGGTTCAAATCAAAAATTTGCGGAGATAACTGTTGCGGACACAGGCAATGGCATTGAACCGGAACATTTAAAAAATATTTTCACACCTTTTTTCACTACAAAAGAACAAGGCACCGGTTTGGGACTTGCCATTGTGAAAAAAATAATTGATTTGCACGAAGGCGAAATTACCGTTGAAAGCGGTGTTGGCAAAGGTACTTCATTTTGCATAAAGATACCGCTTCAATCGAACAATGCATCGCCGCCTTCTGGAATAGGGTAGGGTAGTCTGAAATTTTCTATTTCTGTAAGCTTCTGCAAAAGTTTATTTTTGTCCTGATTTAAATTGGATGGCTGTGGTTCTAAAGAAAAATGCAAAAGCATTCCCCGAATTTTTTTTTCGTTCTCTGCCTTGATAACAAAACCCCAGTTTAGGATTATTTCCTCAACGCAGGCTAAGAAAGGTTTATATACAGAGAGTTCTGCAAATTTTTTAGGATTTCTTATGCGTAAAATGTACAGAGAATCAATTGAAGAATCGTTGTATATATGATGCCATTCTTTTAAAGCTACGGTCACGTTTTGCACGGCTCTGTTCCATGACAAAAAATCCTGAACAAAATTGTTCGGAAGCCTTGAACGCAAACCTTCCAAAAAAGATTCCTTATTGAGCACAAAGCGCAAAGGGTCTTCTTCATTTTTTGCTTGCGCAAAACATGACATCTGAAAAATTCTGAACGCCCCGTTATTATGCGATAAAAGCCATTCGAAATTAGAACTGTTAGCTATAATAGGTTCGGATAAATTTTCCTTTGTATGTTTGGCAAAAAAAACATTTTCACCAAATTCTGAAATGGAAAAAGTCAAAATATGTTTTTTCTTTACTTGTATTTTTAAAATTCCCAAAATCCAAAGTTCCCTGAGCGGCAATGGTAAATGTTGCCAGCTTATAGTTTTGCTTTTGGGCAATCTTGAACCGGTATCGCTGGGCCAAAATAGCCATGCCGCTTTTAATGTGCTAATCGGTTTTTCAAAAAATTTCAAGAGCTTTAACAAGTCGTTTTTGTGCCGAAATCTCTCGCGTTCCCACCAAAAAAGAAATTCGGAAAAAAGCCTGAATCCGTTATTCTGCAAAAAGTCATAAGCGGAGTTAAACAATTTTAGTTCAGAGTTTTCTGCTGTTACTGAAATCCATTTTTCATAAATGAGAAAAGATAATTGCAGGCGTATGCAATCTTCAATTATTGAATTATCGAAAAATTTGCTGTTTTCAAAAATTTTGGCAATATGTTTTTTTGTTGCATGGCTTAGAGAGAAGTCTTTTTTAATGGAAACTTTGCCCAACTGTATTTTGGAAAGCATTAACAGTAAGTGCAATTCGGCTTTTTTTTCATTGGAAATCCATGTTGCAGATTCCAATGCTTCTTCATTTTTAAATAGATAGTTTAAAAAGAAATCGTCAAAATCTGTAAAGCCATAATATATACATGAGCCTTGGCACTTGGCACGCCACAGAAATACTTCGCTTACCACTTCGTTCAAAAAGGCGATTAAATTTTTTTGGTCTGTTTCCAAACTGCGTTCCAATTCTTTGAAATGCAAACCTCTGCTACCGCTTGCGTAAATTAAACCCAGAGCCAGAACCTCCCATTCTTTTCTCTTTTGCATCCACTTTTGCAATCTCTCTTCGTCTAAAATTTCGCGGCACAATTCGCTGTGTATTTTTGAATTTTGCACAAGACCATTTTTTTGGGTAAATTTTGCGCGCAGCCGACTCAAGTAAGAACCGGGCGCGTTTTTTATATGCTCTTGAATAGATCGCATCTTATTCATAAGGGGGTATAATTTAGAAAATGGCATTGCCAAGGTGTGAGATTTTTCTAAATTCCGCACATGACTCCTTTATATAAACGAGTACCTATTGTTAAAAACATTCCACAAGGCGATTTGGACCCTGTTTGCGTATTTAAAATTTTGAAAAATTTGAGCCGCCAGTGCTTTATTCTGGAAAGTTTGGAGGATAAAGAAAAATGGGGGCGTTACACATTCTTGGGCTATGACCCTAAGATGGAAATATCCTGCGTAAATGGCAAATTAACCATAAAAAACGGAACCGATATTGAGATAAACACAGACCACCCAGGCGAATACATAAATCGGATAATAGAAGAAAACAGAGCACCTAAAATGGCTGATTTGCCGCCTTTCACGGGTGGGCTTGTGGGATATTTTTCTTATGATTATGTTAAATATTCCGAACCAACTTTGAATTTAAATGCGTTGGACAACGAACATTTCAAAGATGTGGATTTAATGCTATTCGAAAAAATTGTGGCGTTTGATTTATTGAAACAGGAAATTATACTCATCGCAAACATAAAAACGGATAACTTGGAAGAAAACCGTCACCGCGCTTTGAGCGAGCTGGATTATCTGGCAAATGTATTGCAAAAAGGCGAAGCTGCGAACATCCCGCCCTTGTCCATAAAAACTGAGTTCAGAGCATTGTTTGGCAAAGAGGAGTATTGCGCGATGGTGGAACGTGCCAGAAAATATATTTACGAAGGGGATATTTTTCAGGTTGTGCTTTCCAATAGGCTGGAAGCGGATGTTGAAGGCAGTTTGTTTGAAACTTATGGTATTTTGCGCAAAACAAATCCCTCTCCTTACATGTTTTATTTTTCCAGCAGCGATATAGAGATTGCCGGTGCAAGCCCGGAAACTTTGGTAAAACTTCAAGATGGGATTTTGCACACCTTTCCCCTTGCCGGTTCAAGACCAAGGGGAAAAACTCAGCAGGAAGACGAGGATTTGGAAAAAGATTTGCTGGCAGACCCAAAGGAACTTTCGGAGCACAATATGCTTGTGGATTTGGGGCGCAACGATTTGGGAAAGATAAGCAAATTCGGTACAGTGGAAGTTGAGAGATATAAATCCATAGAGAAATTTTCGCATATAATGCACATAGGCTCAACGGTGCGTGGGGAAATTTTACCTGACAAAAACGCTTTGGATGCGATAGATGCCGTGCTGCCAGCCGGCACGCTTTCCGGTGCACCTAAGATAAGAGCCTGCGAAATAATAAACGAGTTGGAAAACAACAAAAGGGGAATTTACGGCGGCGCAATCGGCTATATGGACTTTTCCGGCAATATGGATACCTGCATTGCAATTCGCATCGCTTTCAAAAAGAACGGAAAAGTTTTTGTGCGCTCCGGTGCGGGCATTGTCGCGGACAGCGTTCCAGAAAAAGAATTTACGGAATGCGAAAATAAAATGAAAGCGGTTTTGAATGCCTTAAAGCAAGCGGCGGGGGAAACATGCTCCTGTTGATAGATAATTACGACAGTTTTTCCTATAATCTGTTTCAGCTCATAGGGAGCATAAACCCAGACATCAAGGTTATTAGAAACGATGCGATGAGCCTTAGGGAAATTGAAGAGCTTGCGCCATCCCATATTTTTATTTCCCCAGGTCCGGGCAAGCCGGGCGATGCAGGTATATGTGTTGAAGCGTGCCGTTATTTCGCTGGTAAAATTCCGCTGTTCGGCGTGTGTTTAGGGCACCAAGCTATGTGCGAGGCTTTTGGAGCCACCGTGAGCTATGCAAAAACGCTTATGCACGGAAAATCTTCTGTTATTTCAATTGACCCTTCCTGCATAATTTTTAAAGATTTGCCGGAAAAAATTTCCGGGGCTAGATATCATTCCCTTGCGGCGGTTGAAAACACAATGCCTGAATGCCTTATAATAACGGCGAGAACGGAAGACGGCGAAATAATGGGAGTTATGCACAGGGATTTTCAAATTTACGGAGTACAATTTCACCCTGAATCCATATTGACGAGCGATGGCAAAAAAATAGTTTCAAATTTTTTGCACGGCTAATTTTCTACATTCCCCTTAGAGGTCTATATGAGGAATGGAAATCCGGAATTTTTTGCCGGTAAGTTAGATGAGCTGGTGAGCTGGGGTCGCCTTCATTCGCTTTGGCCCTTCCCTTATGGAACGGCTTGTTGCGCTATTGAGTTTATGTCCACCGAATCCGCTCGTTACGACCTTTCACGCCTAGGTTCTGAATTTGTGCGCTTTACCCCAAGGCAAGCGGATGTTTTGGCGGTTTCAGGGACAATAACATTTAAGCAAGCTCCTATATTAAAACGAATCTATGAACAGATGATGGAACCCAAGTGGGTAATCTCAATGGGAGCTTGTGCCTGCTCTGGAGGCTTTTATAATTGCTACTGCACCGTGCCCGGCATAGACCGCATTATCCCTGTTGATATTTACATAGGAGGCTGCCCAAGCCGCCCTGAAGCCTTTTTTGATGCAATGTTGGACCTGCAGAAAAAGGTAAAAAATCAATCTTATATGCAAGAGAGAAAAAAGAAATTGCTTGAGCAGTGGGGAACCGTTTTAGAATATATGGAACAAAAGAAAGGGAAATGAGGTATTAAATGGATAGCGCAGTTTCGGTTTTGCAGGAAAAATTTGGTGCAGCGCATGATGAACGCGCAATTGATAAATGTGTTATAATCTCAGCGGAAAAATTAACCGATGCCATAAAGTTTCTGAAAGAGGAAGCAGCGTTTAATGTTTTGATAGACATTGTTGGCGTGGATTATCTCGGCATGGAAAATCACAATGCCCCGCGCTTTGCCGTTATATATTGCTTGAAAAGCACCAAAAACATGGCTCGCTTGCGTTTAAAAGTTCAGATTGATGAAGGCGAAAAAATTCCAACTTTGAGCAAAATTTATCCCATCGCAGATTGGCAGGAGCGCGAGGTTTGGGACCAGTTTGGAATTTCCTTTGAAGGGCACCATAATATGAAAAGGCTTTTAAATCACGTCGATTTTGAAGGGCATCCGCTTCGCAAGGACTATCCCGCTAAAAAACGGCAATGGCTCTCCGAGAACGACAAAATGCTTGACCAGCTTGAAAAACGTTTAGAAACCCTAGGCTACAAGGTTGTAGAGGCATAAAAATGAAAACAGCAATACTGACAAATGAATATCCACCCAATATTTACGGCGGTGCTGGCATACACGTTGATTTTTTAACAAGGGAACTGAAGAACCTGTGCGAGGTTTCCGTGCATTGCTTTGCAGATTTTTCAGCGCGTCCGTTTGGGGAATTTGAAGACCCAAGATTCAAAAAAATTCTTGACCCTCTGGATATAAATCTGCAATGGATTTCCGCCATGCGCGGCATAGACATTGTGCATTGCCACACGTGGTATTCCCATTTTGCAGGGACGCTGGCAAGCCGCTTGTACCAAGTGCCGCTTGTGCTTACAACTCATTCCCTTGAACCTCATCGCCCATGGAAAGCCGAACAACTCGGCGCTGGTGGATATGCGATGAGTTGTTGGATAGAAAGCACTGCATATAAAAACGCAGATGGAATAATTGCCGTCAGTGAAAGGATGAAAAACAACGTCGTTAGCCTTTACGGAGTGGATGAGAGCAAGGTGAAGGTGATTTACAACGGCATAGACCCTGAATTTTATTGCCCTACTTTTGATGAAGCGATTTTGCAGAAATACGGCATAAATCCAAAAAGACCCTTTGTGCTTTTTGTTGGCAGAATAACGAGGCAAAAGGGCATTTCTCAGTTGATACAGGCAATCCCTAAAATAGACGGAAACGCCCAGATTGTTCTTTGCGCCGGTGCGCCGGATACTCAGGAAATCGCGGATGAGTGCAAAAATTTGATAGATAAAGCTAGGGAAAAACGTGACGGCATCATCTGGATTCAGGAAATGCTGCCGCATACGGAACTCAGGGTGCTTTACAGCCATTCTGCGGTGTTTGCAACTCCATCGCTTTACGAGCCTTTTGGCATAATAAATCTGGAAGCTATGGCATGTGGAACCCCTGTTGTGGGTAGCAGGGTAGGTGGGATTCCGGAAATTGTCATTGAAGGCGAAACAGGGTTCCTGATTCCTTTGGAGCACACATCCACAACGGATTTTTCGCCTAAAGACCCTGAAAAATTCCAAAGCGATTTTGCGGAAAAGCTCAATTTATTCCTCACAAACCCCGCTCTTTCCAAAAAAATGGGCGAAGCCTCCAGAAAACGGGCAGGAGCGGTGTTTAGCTGGAAAAGCATTGCGAGGCAAACCGTGGATTTTTATAAGGAACTTGCAGGCAAAAGGTGAGTTACCCTTGACAATACGGATTTTTTTTTTTATATTTAGACAGATTTTTAACCAGAGGACACTGTGATAGGAGTAACTGTAAAACCCAATGAACCTTTTGAAAAAGCTTTGAAAAGATTTACAAAATCTTGTGAAAAGAACGGCATAATTTCCGATGTGAAGCAGCATCAACGCTTTGAAAAACCATCCGAGAAAAAGAAACGCATACATACGGCAACTCGCCGCAGACAGTTAAAAGAGCTTGCTGAACAGCATAAAAAACGTCTATTTTAATGACCCGTTTTATAGATACCCACTGCCACATAGATACCATTTTAGAGAAAATCGGAGGCACGGTAGAGGTTTTATTTGAACAAATGGACCCCGTGCCTGAAGCCATTGTTCATATAGCATGCGACCCGATGGATTTCAACTGGGGCAAAGAATTTCTGCTGAGAAAAAGCATAAACGGAGTTGAAATTTATGGGGCTTTTGGAGTTCATCCGCTGAATGCAAAAAAATTTTGCGAACAAGCTGAAACGGAGATTTACGAATGTCTAAAACTGCCAAATGCGCTTGCTCTTGGCGAAATTGGGCTTGACTACCATTATCCTGATTATAGCTCGGATTTGCAGAAGAGAGTTTTTTTAAAGCAAATAGAGATGGGACTAAAATTGAACAAGCCCTTTGTATTTCACACACGCGAGGCAGAAGACGATACTTTTGAAATTTTGCAAAAGATAGATAGCGAAAAAGTTAGAGCACATATTCATTGCTACACAGGCACAGCAAGTTTTGCGCAAAAGGTTTTATCGTTAAAAGGGACTTATTTTTTTGGTTTTACAGGAGCTATAACCTTCAATAAAACCGCAACCATAAGAGAAGTCGCCGCGACCATTCCCTTGAACAGAATTCTTCTGGAAACCGATGCTCCTTATCTTGCTCCTGTGCCTTTCAGGGGCAAAGTTTGCACGTCCGCCATGATTCCAAACATAGCGCAAGTTTTGGCGAGTGTAAAAAACATCTCGCTTGATGTTTTGTTTAAGGCGTGCAGGGAAAATACGGAGCGGATGTATGGGATTTAAATTGTGATGCCATACTAATCTTCATCTTCTTCATCTGGAAATAGTTTAAAAAAAGCTTTTCTCTGTTCTTCAAATAAATGCAAGGCTTGTTTTTGCTCAAATTGTTCCCTATCTATATTTTGCATAAAAAAAGGTTCCAGTACAAAGTTTCGCTTTGTTATCTGTTCTTTTATTTCCACGGATGAATCAAAATTTGACCACAAAAGAAATATGCTACCCAGTGGCATTTGCGCAAAAATATTTACATCTGCAAATACCGCTTTGTCTGCGGAAAGTTCCTGATTGTTACCCGGAATGGAATCAGGGATTGCTTGTGCAAAAGCCAGAGAAGTTGCCAAGATAGCAAGAGCAAGGAAACGCATCAATAAACCTTTAACCTTTCTGCTCTGATTTCCACAGCAAGACTTGCTACTAAATCTTCTAATTTCCGGTCTGTCATAAAAATTCATTTCCCCAAAAACTTCAACACTTGTTTGCAAAATGAAGCAGAATTCTAGTCTAAAATTCAAGAATCTTCTATTTATGATAATATACAATTTTTTTTTGGAAAATTATTTTTTAGGGAAATTTTCTATCCGGTTCTTATGCTAGGGGTACGGCAACCGAAGACAGCGATATTGATTTAGTTGTGATTTTGGATTCCGATGAGATGAGTCAGTTATTCACTTGAGCTGCCAGCCTTGCTAGAACTACTCCCCAAATTCTTTCACACAGGCAAAAAATACCATTTTTATAGCAAAAATCGCCGTTTTTTGGTTAAGGTGGCCAAATTGTATTCAGCAGATTTAGAAAAAAAAGAGCCTCAGGTATAGGCTATCTGAGGCAGGCTCATTTTCTTGCGTTTTCACTTGCCATTAGCAAAATTTTTTATTATATTATAAATAGAGGCTTTGGTTTTTTCAACCACTTCTGCGGAATTGGACCGCAGTTGGCTTGTAAAAGCCAAAGCTTTCTTTTTATTGACGTATAGCAACAATCCGTTATTATGCCAATTTAAAATAGTATCTAATAACTGATTTTTAGGATATACGCTTCGTATTGAATTTATTTCAACAACATTATTGTTGCTGCCTTTCTTATAGTTCATTTCAATAGCCACGACAAAATTTATACCCTTGCTTTGCAATTCAATTAAAATAACCTTGCTCCTTTTTCTCGTTTTGCTGTCAAAAACCATAATAGGGTCCTGGATTGCATTTGGCAAGTCTTTTATTTCCGATAGTTCAAATGGGTGTGAGTTTTTGTAGCTTGGACCTGATTTCTCAGCCAGAGTTGCTGCGTTCAGCTCAATTGGTAAATCAGGTATTCCTGCTTGTTGCAATATGTCCTTTGGATTACCAAGTTTGTAAATATGTCCTTTGGGTAAATCTCTGGCTATATGTTGTTGCAATTCGCTGTTGAACCTGTTGTTTATTTCTTCTGGTTCCATTTTTTGCAAAGGTAGAAAATTAAAAATACCCCTTCTCCAGCCACTCTGAAGACAGCGATATTGATTTAGTTGTGATTTTGGATTCTGATGAGATGTCAGTTATTCAAAGACAGAATGGCTAGGAGAAGGCCCGTGTCCAGATCATTACTGGAAATAAACTATATGGAAAATAGTGTTCATTGCCTACGATTAAAGAGGCGAGATCTTATTTAGATCTTGCTAAAAACATAGCAAATATCGTTAAATCTGAATAAATTTCCCACCAGGGAGGTTTTTATTTATGGCTCTCCTTCGCAGGGCGTTTAGGATTTGTATCTACATTCAATTTCCCAGTTCGTCGCCTGATTTGTTCCTGATGTATTTAATCCGGTTCCTTAAAGTCCGTACCTCTGCTGGTGTGCCAAATACCTACAATGCTTATGTAGTCGGTTTTTATTCGGTAATATATGTAGTAAGGGAATTTGCCTAAAAGCATTTTCCTCATTCCATTTTGGCAGATAGTTCCTATTTCGGGCATTAGCTCTAACAGGTCATTATTTCAAAGAATTTTTTTCCTATGAGTTCGGCTCGCTTTGGAGAATTATTGGCATAATATCTAATAGCCTCATTCAACATTTCGGCACAATCTAGTGTGTATCTTGCGGGTTTTCTTTCTATTTCATTATTTGCAATAATAGCCATTTGCAAGATTTTCCGTAACTTGTTTTTTTAGCTCCGATATAGGGAATGTTTCGCCTTTGTCGTCTTGCTCCAAGCTTTTTTTAAATCTTTTGTTAAGCTCTATTTCATCTAGCACGCTAGGCACAAAATTCCCAAGCCCAAAAATGTTCATAGCATCCGCTATTTCCGTCTCATTTGCCAAAATCGCCGTTTCTGTTGCCATAGTTTTACCTCTCTTTTAAAAAGATAGAAAATTAAAAATACCCCTTCTCCAGCCACTCCACCAATTTCTTGCTTTCTCTAAAACAACTGTTTTTAACATAAAGCACCTCTATTAGAAAACAACCTTCCACCGGGTAGGTTTTTTGTTGTTGGGGGGAGTTGGGGGCGCGGTAGGGGCAGGCACGGGGTCTAGGGAACCCATTTATCTCTTGATGTATGCCAAAAAGCATCTATCATTACCACATCTATTCTCTATGTGATAAAATATCCTGTATCGCTTATGTACAACAAAAGTTCTATATTCTGGAACATCTTCATAAATACGACCTAACAAAGGTTGTTTACTCAAAATATCTATATATTTTAATATTTTTTCTTCCATTTTTGCCGCTCTGTTTAGAGAAAACATCGCAATATATCCCATACCCTCTATAAATTCAGAAACCGCTCCGTTAGTCCACTGAATTTTCAAATGACACCTCTCATACGTTTTAAACTTTCGTGGTCTAACAGTTTCCCTTCTGAAATTTCTCGCTCGGCAATAGATAATCTTTTACGAATTGCCAACCGCTCTATTTCTGAATCTACAGAACCCGAAGAAACACTTTTACTTTTAGTTTTCTCTAAAACAACTGTTTTTAACATAAAGCACCTCTATTAGATAATATACAAAAAAATCCCCTGCGGTTGTCCTCGGCAATAGGGCTTCGGGGGAAACCCCTCCCACCTGATATGGCTACGCGGCGGCTCCTTTAAGTACCATTGACTCCCATTTTTTGTAGCTTCACAAACTTTGTTTTCTATCTATCGGTATTTTATATTTGTCATTCATATGTTTGCAGAATAGTGCTATAGAGGGATATGACTTATTTCCACCAGCAGCTTGCCTAAATTCCTTTAATACTTCATGTTCCGTGTCTGGATTAATCAAATAAGAAAATTGTTCTTCAATAATTTTAGTATCGGCAATACTATGTCTCCAAGCAATCAATATACCTTCCAACTTATTTAGATATGTAACAACAAGCCATCTTAACTCTGTGCATTCAGCGGGTGTTAATTTATTTTCTGAATTTTCGGCAGCCTTTACATCTAGCAATTTTTTAATTTTAGTACATAACTCTTTGCTTCCTGTGTCAAATGTAATTTCTTCTTGCTTGTATAATTGTTCTGTTTGTGTCTTGTCTAATTCCTCAACGTATTTTCGTACAAGGGCTGAATTTTTATGTAAGGTAGTACCCCAGTGTAATAATAATTCAAGTGCTTTTTCGCGCCTTAAACTTTCATGATGTCGTTCTAATGTTTTTTTTGATATCTGCATAACCACAAACGATATTATCACGGATAATACAGCCACTATTGCAGATACTATAGATATTATTAGCGAAGTCATTTCCATCAAGCATCACTCCTAATTATTCGGGGAGGCAGTTTGTTTTATGGCGTTGTACGCAACGCCATTACTTACGGCTTGCCCCACCGGAGAGGTTTTTATTTATTACTGCTTTTTACAGTAAATACTATTTCCTGATGGTATATTACAATTTACGCTGGCCCCTTTGCCTTGATCACCGCAGGCAATATTCTTTCCATTATCTGCGTTTGCCCAATTATCAATAGTTACACAACCTATATCAAGAGCTGTCCCACCAGGAACATTATAACAAAGTATTGTTATTTGAGTGCTACAAGTGAAAGTTATGTTTCCAGTAAAAGGTCCTAAATATGAAGTAGCATTATCCATAGCTTGGGTGCCACCATCTCCACCTCCGCCAGTGGAATTGCTAGATGTGTTGTTTGCTGCGCTAGAGCTGCTTTTATTGCCACCGGTGGATGAGCTGCTATTGTTGGCTCCGCCAGTGGAACTGCTGGATTTGTTGCCTGCGCTAGAACTGCTTTTGCCGTCACTAGAAGGAGGCGAGCTGTTAGAGCTTGGGGTTGGGGCTTCGGAGTTGGATGACGGAGGCTCAATAGTTGCGCAGTGCTTATCCTCTGCTGGTTTTACTCCTTCCGCGCACTTTATTATGAGACCATCATCACCGATGATATCATTTATGGCATTCATTATATTTCCCCATTCTGTCGAATTTTTTTCAAGGTTCATGGGTTCACCTTCTCCGCAAGCAGATAAAAAGGCTAAAAAGGCAGTTAATGCCAAAAGAACGAGATAAAAATACTGTTTTTTCATAAAAACCCCACTTAAGGTAGAAGCGCATCTACCTTTAAATATAGAAAAATTTTACAAAAACAAAAAGATTTTTACTACTCGTTAAAATCTAATCGTTTTTGGGGGTTTTTACAAAAACGTCTCCTTGCGGAGAGGTTTTTGTTTATTACTACCAGCTACACGCTGGCGAACCAGCTTGTATACTAGTGCCTAAATCGTTATTAATGCAATTATCATTATATTGACCAAATTTGCAATACACATAATATCCGCCATCTTTCGGAGCTTCTGCTTGATCCCAATTCCATTGGCCGCTGTTGGTCTTGCAGACTCCGTTTACACACAATTCGGCACCGTTGCTTCCCGCTTGTGCTCCATTTTTTATTGTACCCGCATAGAACACACATTCTCCATCGGCTGGCATATTAGTAGTATTCTTTTTCACTTGGCTAATAGGCTTTCCTTTGCACCAACTACTATCATAAGCACAACTGCCACCACCTCCGCCGGAATTGCTAGATATGTTGCTTGCGCTAGAACTGCTTGCTTTGGAGCTAGACGATTTTGCTTGCGAAGAAGAAGATTTGGATGAATTAGACGGGCGAGAAGATGAGGATTCGTCACCATCACCATCGCCGTCACCATCACCATCGCCATCGCCTGGTGAAGAGGGATTTGGGTTTGTAGTGATTTTTTCATCTGGGCAACCGTCACCGTCATCTGGTCCTTTGCCAGCACATAATACTATTATCTTGTTATTGTTATTTTCACCAGCAAGCGTATCCATAGCTTTCCTTATTATCTCCAACTGCTCCGAATCTAGTTTATTCGGTTCACCTTCTCCACAAGCAGCTATCAAAGCTATAAGAGCGACCAACACCGCGATTGCGGTTGTAAAAGTATATTTCTGCATAAAACCTCCGTTTTAAGCTTAAGAGCGCGTTCTACACTTAATATAGATAATTTTTACAGAAAATGGCTAGATTTTTTCATTTTTTTTATTATTTTAGGCCTGGGTTACGGGTTATGGGTATATTGAGCTACCTATCCAGCCTTCTGTCTATGTATTCTTTGTCTTCTTTTTCAAGGAATTTGTTTTTCTCAAGCGTGAAAGTTAGGGCTTCAATTGTGTTGTTCAAATGAGCGAAGTCATTGGCTTTTAGATGGCTGTGAAAGGCACTTATTTTTTCGTCCATCGCGCTTAGGAGAGACACCTCTAAGCCATTTATCTTATCGTCAAGCTTTTTTTCAAAAGATGTTTTAAGTAACACGTAACCACAGAAGCCGGACACCAGCACCACCAGCATACGCATATTCTCTGCATTGAACAACAATTCCACTATTTTCTCCATAAAAATACCTCTTTTTGATTCTATTATATATTAGATGCTCATAGAGGCAAAAAAAATTCAAAAATCTTCTATTTGTGATAATATACAATTTTTTTTGGAGAAATGCAAAACAACTATTGACATAAAACAAAAAACCTCCCCTTGCGGGAAGGTTTTTGTTATTTTATCTCTGGGAGACTACCAAACGCTAATTCCAAAATAATCATGAGTTCCTGCTGAACAGTTAATATATGAATACCCATTTATTGCAGTAACTGCTGGTTGCTGAGTGTTAGGGGGAGGAGCATATGGGCTACCTCCATTAACACTACAAGTACGTCCTTCTGCGTTAGAACAGTTCCAACCATTAATGTTACCTTCTTTTTTATAGCATACCGTACCTGTTGTTCCAACGTTACCATTAGTAATAACGATCTTAGTTGCTCCTGCACAATAAGTATCTTCGTCACTACCACCGCCGCCGCTTGCGCTTGAACTGTTTGCCTTGCTAGAGCTGCTTGCTTTGGAGCTAGACGATTTTGCTTGCGAAGAAGAAGATTTGGATGAATTAGACAGACGAGAAGATGAGGATTCGTCACCATCCCCATCGCCATCGCCATCACCTGGGGAAGATATGTTTGGAGGATTTTCACCGCCATCTTCCTTTTCCTTTGGGCAACCTTCCTCGCCGGATTTGTCAGCGCAGAATATTATCATTCCCTTGTTATTTTCATCAGTGCTAGTGAGTGTATCCATAGCTTTCCTTATTATCTCCAACTGCTCCGAATCTAGTTTATTCGGTTCCCCTTCTCCGCAAGCAGCTATCAAAGCTATAAGAGCGACCAGCACCGCGATTGCGGTTGAAAAAGTATATTTCTGCATAAAACCTCCGTTTTAAGCTTAAGAGCGCGTTCTACACTTAATATAGATAATTTTTACGAAAAATGGCTAGATTTTTTCATTTTTTTATTATTTTTCTGTTTTTTTAGCGGTTTGGGGCAAAGTTTTTACCCCGCTCCTTAGCCATTTACGGCTTATCACAAGCAGGGGCAGTTCCTGTCGTTAGGTTGTAAGTATTATCCCCCGTTCCCCCATCCTTATAAATATAATATCCGCCATCTACCACAGTTATTCCCAAAGCACTTAATGAAGTATTAGCCCAGCAACCAATATTGCCTTGACCAACACTTTTGCCATTGATTAATGAACCACTGCCATTTGAACAGAATTTTGAAATGCCAGTTACGAATATGCAATCATTATCTGCTAACGTATTTCTAGGAACAGCAGATGCAGTTGTATATTTACCCTTGCACCATGAAGACTCATACCCGCACACTCTAGTGCCTGAAGGGTAAATCTTTATAGAACAATTAGCACTAAGTGGCTTACTGTCACAGGTTCCATTCACTGTAAGATTATGGGTTGTTCCTGCTTGTGAGCCTGCAAGGTCAATATTACTCCAGTTTACGCTAGGAGACCAGACTATGCCCTGCGGAGCCGCTCCGCTTGCGCTATAGCATTTAAGTCCGGAGGTAACCTTACTTGCTATGTTATCTCCAGTAGCTGCACCCACTGGTAAGCTACAAGTAAGGCTTTCCACAGGATTCTTGCAGAATGGAGGGTTGGTGCCTGTTATGATAGCATCTGCGGATTGCGGGTCACCCTGGGTGTTGCTAGGTATGTATATATATATACCACCATCCACCTTATTGGCATCCCAATTATCCTTTTTACCATTTCCACTATACTGTGTGCCATTTATACGGTAATTTGTAATACTGGCGAATCCCTTATCGGTTGTTCCTGGCCAGCTTTCCACCCAGTAACAACCCTCGGTAACTTTATTATTCTCTCTCACTGGTCGTACATTCCACTTTATCGTGCTCCACGCAACACTCGGACAAAGAGTTGCCATATTAAGCTCGCCATTACAAGCACCCCCCTTAGTTACTATTAAAGGCGGACAATTTACAGGAGCAGGGTTAATTGCAGGTGTGCAAGTTATGTTTGGCTTTACGGAACTATAAGTAGTTGCAGTCAAACTATCCCTACCGCCATTACTTGGCCAAGCACCATTACTTGGCCAAGAAGTTGACCCATTAACATAATCTTTAACCTGTAGCGTATAAGAAGTATTGTTGGTTACTCCTGCTCCGCAGCGTCCATAGCTGTTGAGTAAGGTCAAGCCGATCGGGAGCGCACCTCTTCCAGTAGTTGTGACTTGAGTGTTACCACTCGATATAGGCAAATCCGTATTATCTATAGGATTTAACCACTTGCATGTTCCGTTCAAGACCGGATCCGCCACTACTTTATAAGTCAATTCTTTGAGTGTATAATCTCCGCCTTTGCATGTGGCAATCACCTTGACAGTAACAGTGTCGCCTACCTTGGAAGTACTGCAGTCTCCATAAGTGGATTCGCCGCAATACTTAGTGACCAAGCTTTTGCAACCTGCTTCTTTATTATTGGCAATAAGCCAAAGCCCGCTATTGTTCGTGCCTTCTTCTTTCAATTCACAAGGTTTTTCGAGTTTAGCACCTTTAGACAAATATCCATCAATTCCCTCAGTGATTCCCGTAGTGAATACGGGCCAATCGCAGGTGAGTTTTACTTTGTCTTTAAGTTTTGGCGCAGGTGCCGGCTCTATATTCAAAGGCTCACATTCCAGCGTCCGGCGACAGCTATACCCAGCGCCCTTACTATCAATGCCCGTGCAGTTAATCGTGCCGTTGACCACAAAATTTCCTTCTTTGGGCCACTCCTTAGAAGCACTGGGCATATTCTTGCCGCCGCTTTTCATATCCTTGTAAACACCGGAAGTCACCATATCTTTATCCAATAGAAAATAAGCGGTATCCCTTTTAATGCAATTCTCAGGAGAAACTCCCGCGTTACATCCGAAAAGCGCACGCCATGCTTTGTTCGGAGCACAGGTCATGGTGGTATCGGAAACGGGGGATATTGACAAACCTAACTTAGCGGTATCACCTCCCTGAACGCTGGCAGGTTTCCAAGAGCAGGTGAAATTTGGAATCATAGGTCGTTTATCAGCAGGGCAGTCCTTATCAAACTCTGGAGGTTTTGAGGAGGCACTGGAGTTACTGCTGCTGTCACTGCTGTTATCGTTGTTGTTGCCGCTGCTACTGGAAGATGTGCCACCGGGATTAGAAGAGCCATCGTCAGATGAAGACGTGCCATCTTCTCCTGATGAAGAGCCATTTTCATTTGGGCAACTTGGTGAATCGGGGTTTTTGCCACATGCTGCTATAGAATCTTGAAGTCTGAGCATTGCGCTCTTTATCTTATCCAATTCAGCTTGGTCTAGATTGTTCGGTTCGCCTTCTCCGCAAGCTACTAGCAAAGCTATAAAAGCGGCGAGAACCGCGATTGCAGTTGGAATAACATATTTTTGCATAAAACCTCCGTTTTATGACTGAGAGCGCATCTTATACTTAATATATATATTTTTTACGAAAAGTGACTAGATTTTTTTGTCATAAAACAGAAAAGCCCCCGCAAGGGGGCGTTTTATTTATTCATTGGCTGCTTTACCTACAATTCGGATGCAAACCGTTTTGGGTATTTTGTGTAACGAAACCGTTATCTGTCCAACCCTTATTACCAACATAAATATAATAACCGCCATCGACTTTAGTGACGTTGGCTAGTATGCTAGTGCAACTGGGTAGATCCCAATCTCCATTATTATCGCAATTTCCTTTTTCGTTACCTGACAGAACTTGTCCATTGACTTTGACATCACCAGAATTATTGGCAACCTTTAGTCTTGTTATACTAGTTGCATAGTAACATTTTTCTTTGGAATTATTTCCGCAAGTACCAGTACTCGGACAATTCTGAGCAGTGGTTATTATGCTGGCTTTATTAGTAACTCCGGGGCAGTGCGTTGCTGCCACATAATCGCA
>Ga0182472_107183_pt1 | contig 24346 bp, 19 predicted proteins | sample TergutNc150P3_FD_120804 | JGI IMG/M metagenome (GOLD analysis project Ga0182472, IMG submission 120804)
TTAAACGTATTTCATATTGAAAAATTGCAGGAATATTTCTCTGGAGATTTTGGAGAGTTGCAAAAAAAATTCGACCTAAAATTACTTGCAGACACACTTAGCCTTTTCCCTAAGGAAAAAAATGTCAAGAAAATAATAGCTTCCGCGACCTTGCTTGTTAAGGGAGATTACCTGCAAAGCTGCAAAATTGTATGGGCCAACAAAGATTATGCGTTCTATGAATTTATGGTTCCTTAGGCTTTATATATTGTTGCTATTATCCGTTATTGGCATTGCCTTGACGAATTTGCCTTGGAAAATAGATGCGGATATGTATTCTGTTTTGCCAAGCGGGCATATTTTAAAAGACATTGGAATAGCCGAGCAAAAGTGGAGCAAAAATATTTCTGCTAATTTTATAATTTTGATAAGCGGCAATGATTTTGATGAAGCAAAAGAAGCTGCGCTTTTATTGCACAGCAAATTTGCAAAAGAGCCTTCTCTGGAAAAATTTGAAATTTTCGCAGATAGCAATGCTCTGCAAGATTTGCGAAATTTCTTTTTTGAAAATAGAATGAGATTGCAAACAAAAGAATTTGTCCAAACTCTAAATACGGATGTTAGCAAAATTCAACAGCAGGCATTTTCTAAAATATACGGTGCTAATCCTCTGGTTTCGCTTGAAAATTTGGACGAAGACCCTTTTCTTTTGGGCGAAAACGGCATGGAACTAATTATGAGCAATCAAGCGATTGGAACTTGGGAAATAAGGGATAATTTGCGAGTGGCAAATAATTATATTTTAATCAACGGAAAACTTGCAGAAGGTGTTTCTCCCATTGCCAGCAAAAAAAATATTATAAGCAGAATAAAAGAATATGCAAAGGAGAAAGATTTGCGAATAGCTTTTTCTGGCATTCCTTTCCACATCAACGAAAGTTCAGGGAACGCGCAAAGAGAAGTTGCCATAATAACTGCTTTGTCTATGTTTTCTGTGGTTTTATTGCTGCTTTTTGCCTTTCGCTCTGGCATTCCGCTAATTGCCGCAGTTGGAGTCACTTTGATTTCTGTGCTATTTGCCGCATCTGCTGTTCAAATTATTTTTGACAAAATACATATATTCACACTTGTATTTGGCACCAGCATTATAGGGCTCAGTTTGGATTATTCCATTCATTTTTTTTCACATTGGAAAGTTGCTGCAGCAAATGAAAATGGTTTTAGCATTCGCTCTAAAATAATATTATGCCTATTTTTTGGATTTTTAACAACCCAACTGGGCTATATTGCCCTAATGCTCACACGTTTTCCCCTGCTAGTTCAAATAGCAGCTTTTTCCTTTTTTGGGTTGCTCTGCGCATTTTTATCTGTGAATATTCTGTTTCCATATTTTAAATTGCCTCCGCAAAATAAACGAACTCTGCATATTGATTTTGTAGCAAGATTTTTTCTGAAACTAAAGGGCAATAAAATAGTGCTTGCATTGCTTGCAAGTGCCTTTGTACTTGGGCTTATAAATTTTAGGATAGAAAATAATCTCAAAGATTTTTATTCCATGTCTAAAGAATTGCAAAGCTATGAAAAACTCTCTGCCGAAATAATGAATGCTGGAACAGGCTTGTTTTATATGGTTTGGGGGGCTTCACCAGAAGAAGTTCTTGAAAAGGAAGAGGAACTTCGCTCTCATTTAGATACTCTGGGCAGCTATTTGGCAGTCAGTACCTTTGTTCCATCTGAAAAAACGCAAACCGAAGTTTACAACTCAATAAATAAGCATTTGCTGCCGCTTTATGAAGAGCAGTTTATGGCGCTCGGATTAACGGTAAAACCTCAAAAAGAGGAAAATAATATTTTGGATTTGAATTCTAAATTTCCAGAAACAATTCGACAAACCATTGATAAATTGTGGCTAGGCAAAATTGATGATAAATATTACAGCGTGGTGCTGCTTCTCAAAGTCAAAGACAGGGATTGCTTAAAAAAAATACAGGTTAAGAATGCTATTTTAGTGGATAAAGTCAATGAAATAGGAAGCGAATTAACTGTTATCTCAAAAAAAATTCTCCTTATGATGCTCCTTGCTTATGCCATTTCTCTGCTATTTCTCTCCATTGCATATAAATTCAAAGATGCTTTGAAAATTTTGACTGTCCCGCTTTTGGCTTCTGCAATATCGGCTTCTGCAATGTCTTTGCTCGGATTTTCCATGAGTTTTTTTGCAATATCTGGAACAATTTTAACGCTTGCAATTGGGATTGATTATTCGCTGTTTTTCTCCAAAGGCAAGGGAGATGGCAAAATCACGTTTTTTGCGGTTTTTTTATCAATGTTAAGCACCGTGCTTTCTTTTGGCTTGCTCTCGCTCAGCAATTTTGCCCCTATTTCGCATTTGGGTCTTTCCGTTTCAATAGGCATAACCTCTTGTTTTTTAATGTCGTTTTTTCTATTTTCACGCTATGAACGCTAAACCGCTGAACATAGCAGATTTTGGGATTGCATGTTCCCTTGGAACCTCAAAAGATGCGGTTTGGCAAGCTCTGCTTTCTTGCGATGTTTCTGGAATAACTCAAAAAAAAATTTATGGAAAGGAATATAATATAGCCCTGCTAAACGGCAAACAACTCAACATAAACAATATTTCTGAGCTGGCCTTGGAATCCATTGCGCCTGCTGTTGAAAAAGCAATTTCAAAATTTGGCAAAACAAGAATAGCGGTGCTTTGCGGAACTTGCTACAAGGGTTCAAATGAGGTTGTAGAGGCTCTTGGAATTTATAAAAAAACTGGAAAATTTCCTGATAATTATGAATTTGAAATACAGCAAACAGATTATCCAGCTAAATTTATAGCAAAAAAATTTGGGTTGGAAGGAATTGCAATTAGCCATTCAACGGCTTGCGCTTCCAGCGCGAGCGCGATTATATCTGCGAGAAATTTATTGGAAGCTGGGCTTTGCGATGCTGTGATAGCAGGTGGAACAGATATTGTTTCCGATTCCATTATGCTCGGTTTTTCCGCATTGGAGGCAATTAGCACAAAACCCTGCAATCCCTTTAGCAAAAATCGCTCTGGCATAACGCTTGGCGAAGGTGCGGCTTTCTTTTTGCTCACCCTAAGCGAAGAATTTCCCTGCGATATTAAAATAACCGGCTGTGGCGAAAGCGCAGATGCCGAACATATAACCGCGCCACGTGCAGATGGAGAAGGCGCAAAGAATGCGATGAAAATCGCTCTTGCAAATGCTGGTTTAAAGCCGGAAGATATAGATTATTTGAACCTGCACGGAACCGGAACAATGCTAAACGATGCTATGGAATCCACGGCGGTTTCTGCCATATTTCCAAGCACACTTCCGGTTAGCTCCACAAAATCGCTCATAGGGCATACCTTAGGTGCAGCCGGTGCGCTGGAGCTATCTTTTTGCTGCTTGGCGCTTTCTTGCAAAAATACGGAAAAATTTTTGCCACCGCACTTGTGGGATAATGTTTTTGACCCGGAGTTACCGCATTTGAATTTTGTTTCCAAAGGCACAAAAAGCAATAGATTAAAATGCTGCATGAGCAATTCCTTTGCATTTGGCGGCTACAATTCCAGCATTATTGTGGAGAGCGCATAATGGAACCCATTGCAGAACCATTGGAAAAACTTGTGCCGCACAGAGGAAAAATGCTTCTGCTTTCCAAAGCAATTTCCTGCGAAGAAAAAAACAATTCCCTTTTGGCAAGCGTTGATATTTCGCAAAGCAGTTTTTTTTATGATGATAAATTAAACGGAGTTCCCGTATGGATTGGCTTTGAATATATGGCACAGGCAATTGCCGCTCTTAATGGAAAAAGTGATTTGGCAAAAGGGCAGGAGCCTGGGTTTGGATTTATTTTGAGCGTTAGCAATTTTATAGCTAATACTTCGTGTTTCAAAACGAATTCCACAATTCTAATTTATGTAAAAGAAGAACTTGAGTTGAATAATATGGTCGTGTTTAATTGCTCAATAAAACAAGGGGAAGAAGAGCTTGCAAAAGCTTTTATAAGTGCCGTGAAAATAAAAGATATATCTGAGGTAAAGTATGAATCTTAATTCTGGAAAAAGAGTTCTGGTCACTGGAGCAAGCGGTGGAATAGGAAAAGCCATAGCAGAGAATCTTGCCACTGGAGGATACAGTGTGGTTGCTCATTACAATAATAATTCTGCTTCTGCCACCGCTCTTGCAAACGCAATGCACGAAAAGGGCTGTGATGTGAATTTGCTGCAATGCGATTTGCGAAACCGCGCCCAGTGCCGCAGTACCATTGAAAATGATATTGAGCAAAACGGAACATATTACGGCATTGTGACCAGTGCTGGTATATGCTCAGATGCTGCATTTCCTGCTTTGACCGATGAGGATTGGGATAAGGTGATAGACACTAATTTGAATGGTTTTTTCAATATTGTTCATCCGGCAATTATGCCTATGTGCAGGGCAAAATCTGGGCGCATAGTTGCGATAAGCTCTGTGGCCGGCATTGCAGGAAATCGCGGGCAGGTGAACTACAGCGCATCTAAGGCGGGTTTGATAGGTGCGGTTAAAGCTTTGGCTGTGGAACTCGCCAGCCGTTCCATAACAGTTAATTGTGTTGCTCCGGGTTTAATAGAAACAGATATGCTTAAAAATGTCCAGATGGATATTGTATTGCCAACCATTCCCATGCAGCGAATAGGCAAACCTCATGAAGTTGCAGCAGTTGTTGAATTTTTGCTTTCCGAATCTGCTTCTTATATCACCAGGCAGGTTATTTCGGTGAATGGAGGATTGATATGAATAGAAAAGTGGTTGTCACAGGAGGTTCTTGCGTGTCTGCGCTTGGGCAAAACTGGCCGGAAATTTTAGCGAACCTGAAAAGCAAAAAAAATTGCGTGGTTCGCATGGAACAATACGAAAAATACACCCAAATGAATACCAAGTTAGCCGTACCGGTGAATTTTACGCCCCCTGATTACCCTCGGCAAAAAACAAGGGGCATGGGACGTGTTGCGCTTATGGCTACCTATTGCACGGATTGCGCCATTAAAAACGCAGGCCTAAGCGGCAATGCTCTTTTGCGTAGTGGCCGCTGCGGAGTGGCTTATGGTTCTTCAATGGGAAATGTGGATGCCCTGCTGGATTTTTTCTCAATGCTCACATCAGATAGGTGCGATGGAATTACCGCAACAACCTATATTCGCTCAATGCCCCAAACCTGTGCTGTGAACATAGGTGTATTCTTTGAATTAACAGGGCGCATAATTACCACCAACACAGCCTGCACTTCTGGAAGCATGTCCATTGGCTATGCTTACGAAGCCATAAAAAATGGGCAGCAAGATATTATGATTGCAGGCGGGGCAGACGAACTTAGCCCCACAAGTTCCGCTGTGTTTGATACATTGTTTGCAACCAGCACAAAAAACGAAACACCGCATTTAACTCCCAGAGCTTTTGATAAAAGCAGAGATGGTTTGGTTGTGGGCGAAGGTGCTGGAACCTTGATTTTGGAAGAATACGAACATGCGGTGGCAAGAGGTGCGGAAATTTATGCAGAAATTGCCGGATTTGGAACCAATACAGATGGCTTTCACATAACTCAGCCGAACAGAGACACAATGCAAATGGCTCTGGAACTGGCTATTAAAGATGCAGATATTTCACCGGACAAAATTGACTACGTGAACGCTCACGGAACAGCAACCGATAGAGGCGATATTGCAGAAAGCCATGCAACATACAATGCCCTTAAAAAATCCGCTCCGGTGAGCACTTTGAAAAACTACATAGGGCATACCCTAGGTGCTTGCGGAGCCATAGAAGCTTGGCTTTCCATTATGATGATGCGCGAAGGCTGGTTTGCGCCAAACATAAATTCAGATGATATAGATTCGGAGTGCGCTGATTTGGATTATATACGAGGAGAAGGCAGGGAAATAAATGCAAAATATATTATGTCTAATAATTTTGCTTTTGGTGGAATAAATACCTCGCTGATATTTAAAAAACAGGATTTAAAATGAGAGCAGTTGATGCCAAATTTGAAGCCCAGCGCATTGCCTTTGCACCCTTTGCATTTCAATGTGCGTGGTCAATGAGAGAATTAGGTGTTTTGGAATGTGTGAGCAAAGCCGGAAAAACAGGTGCAAGCATTGCAGAGATTTCCAAAAAATGTGGAATTTCAGAGTATGGCGCACAGGTTCTTGCGGAATTTGGAATTGGGATGGGAATTTTGAAACTTGCTGCCGACAAATATGCACTAGATAAAATAGGCTTTTTTATTCTGCAAGACGAAATGACCAGAGTGAACATTGATTTTATGCAAGACGTGTGCTACGAAGGGGCAAAATTCCTCAAAGATTCAATTAAGAACAAAAAGCCAGAAGGCTTAAAGGTATTCGGAAAATGGAACACCATTTATGAGGCTTTGTCTAAACTTCCACCGCAAACGCAAAAAAGCTGGTTTGCCTTTGACCATTTTTATTCCGATATTGCCTTCCCCGAAGCCCTGCCCATTGTGTTTAAAAATCCTCCGCGCAAACTAGCAGATATAGGAGGCAACACCGCCAAATGGGCAATAGCCGCCTGCAAATACAATCCAGATGTTGAGGTTATTATAGTGGATTTGCCAGGGCAAATTTCCCTTGCAAAAAGAAATGCAGAAAATGCTGGATTTTCAAAGCGCATATCATTTTGCGAAACAGATATTTTAAGCGAAACCCCAAAACTGCCAGCCGACTCCGATGCTGTGTGGATGAGCCAGTTTTTAGATTGCTTTTCGCTGGAAGAAATTTCCAGCATTGTGAGCAAGGTCTGCAAGGCTACGCCAAAAGCAGAGCTTTTTGTGCTGGAGCCTTTGCAGGATATGCAAAAATTTGAGGCGAGCACTTATTCTCTGCAAGCAACCTCCCTCTATTTCACCTGCATGGCAAATGGCAATAGCAAAATGTATAATTTCGCAGAACTTGTAGGCGCAATTGAAAAAGGCGGCTTCGCCTTGAAGGAAGCGCATCATAATCTAGGTGCAAATTCCTATTCACTGTTGCGTTTTTTTCTACTTTAACCCAGTGCCTTTTACTCACAACACATTTTTTGCAATACTAATATCTGTTTGCGCAAGTACAGCAGCTTCTTTAATCGGAGCAAATGCTCTCGGCATGGATCAGGCTCCAAAAAACGCAGCCACAGTTAGAAGCGGGTTTGCTCCGCTAAACCCTGCCGCTAATGCTTTTGAAAATAGAACCAAATTCGGGGCTACAATTCAATATGAGCGCGCAATTGCCCAAGGTGAAAAAAATTCCATATCGGTGAATTCCTTTGATGTTCCCTCTATGTCTATGGTTTTGCCATTTGGTTTTTTGGGAACCTTCGGCATTGGCTTAAACCAAATGTATTCTGCGAACAATCGCCTTGAGTTTGAAGATGAAACTTCAAATATTTCCCTTTTGTCCAGAGCTGGGCTTTATGAACTTGCTCCGAGCTACTCCATTAGGCTCCCCTTCTTCCTCAGCGACTTTGCGCTTGGAACCTCTTACAGAATTTTCTTTGGCAATTCTCATTCTACCCTAACACGCGGCAGAAGCAATGACTGGGGCGAGGACTCATGGATGGCAAATAATGTTATGATAACAGAAAGGGAGAGAGGCACATTTAGTTCCGATGACAGTTGGTGGAAAAGTTTTGGCTATAGTATGCACTTCCACAGAAAATCCATAGATTACTTTGTATCGTATTTTCCCTCCGTTCAAATGCAAAAAGACATAAGAGAAAACGTTCAATTCAGCAATACAGACACTTTGCGAATAAGCAATAGAACCGAAAATTTCAACCTGCCAAAGCATTTTGCAAGCGGCATTCATTACCGCTTTTGGCAAAATCAAAATTTGAGCTTTGTGTATGAGCAGCAAAACGAGGCTTTTTCTGGGCTTGCAGAATATAAAACCACAGGTACAGGGCTTCATTACAGCCCATTCTTAAAAAGAAATAATTTTGGAGTAAAGGCTTGGTATGCAGAAAAATCTTTAAAAGATGTAAATGAATACGGGGCTGCTTTGCTCTCTGATATGTGGCTTGGTTATAGAGGAACTCTTGCTAGCTTATCTTTTTTTGGAGGCTACAGGCAAGCAAAAGATTATTGGAATGAATTGTTTTTAGGTTTTGAATTAAATTTAACTGGTGTTGGCAACTGGGGGACAAGTGCGCGCCGCAGATAATTTTGAAGCTTTAAAGAGCGAGTTCATGCGAAATGCAGAACTGGAAAAGGAATTTTCAAAGGAAGTTTTTGAAGAAACGAAAAAATTTTCAAAGGAAATTTTTACCAAAGACAAAAACAGGGAAAACTTCCGCCACCTGCACATTATATGTATAGACCCTCTGGGTGCACGTGACCACGATGATGCGATAAGCGTGGAAGAAACGAGCAGCGGCTATATTCTGGGTGTGCATATAGCAGATGTAAGCCATTTTGTGAAGCCAGGTTCTGCGCTAGATACAGAAGCCAAAAAACGCGGATACACTCAATACTTGCCTTGGACAGCTGTTCCAATGCTCCCGGATATTCTCTCTGGAGATTTATGCTCATTGCAAGAAAATGAAAACCGTTTTTCTTTCAGTTGCATAATTACCTTAGATAAAAAAGGCAGAATGCAGAAATACCGTTTTGCAAAAGGCATTATAAAAGTTAGCCGTTCCATAACTTATGAACAGGCAAAAGAACTTTACGATAAAAAAGACAAAGATATTTGCTTGCTAGCCCGTGTTGCAGGTAATTTGAAAAAACTGCGCTCCGAAAATGGAATGTTAGAAATGGATAGCTCCGAATATAAATGCGAGTTCAGCAAAAAAGGCGTGCCGCTCTGCATAGTTCCCAGAGAAACTGGAATCAGCAATTCTTGGGTGGAAGAATGTATGCTTGCCGCAAATAAATGCTGTGCCTTGGAGCTTCAAAAAAGAAAACTGAACGGAGTTTATCGAGTTCACGAAGCCCCAGACCCCGCAGATTTAGCGGAGCTAATGCAAAACGAACCGACCCTGTTTTTTGACTCCCCTATTGACCCGCATAAACTTTTAAAAAACTACACCGGCAGCAATAGTCAAGAGAGGCATATTTTTGATTTGTATTCCCATCTGGTTAAAAAAGCAAAAAGCAACCCTTCCCTGACAAACAGAATTTTGCGCAGTATGCAAAAAGCCTGCTATTCGGATAAATGCACAGGCCATTTTGCCTTGCATTGGAAAGACTACGCGCATTTCACCTCACCCATTCGCCGCTATGCGGATTTGTGGTGCCATAGAGAATTAAATGGCAAAAGGGGTAAAATAAATGACCTCTGCGCAATCATTAACGAAGCTGAAATAAAAAATCAAAAAATAGAGCGAAAGGCACTTAAATTTTGCGCAAGCTATCTTTTGAAAGGTGAAATAGGCCAAACATTCAAGGCAGAAATTCAGGGCATAGAGGAATTTGGAGTTTTTATTTCCGTTTCAACAAAAACAGTTGCTCAAGCAGATGGTTTGGTGCATTTACGCGATATCCCAGGAGATTTTTATGTATATGACGCAGCTAAAAAAACTTTGCTCGGCAAACGCACCGGAAAGAGATTTAAAAAAGGCGATAAAGTGACGGTTAAGTTGCTTAAAGTTAATCCGTTAAAGGGCGAAAACGATTTTGAAATTATAAAATCCAATGTTTCTCCGTGGGAAAAGCACGAAAAACACGAGAAAAAGAATCGCAGGTTTGGGAGAAAATAGTTTATGAGCATACTAGACAAAATGCTTTACAAAATGTTTGGCACACCACATGCGCGCAAGGTAAAACGCTTGCAGCCAGCTTTAGATGCAATCAGCGCAAAACATTTGGAATTCCAAAAATTAAATGATTCCGACTTAGCCGCAAAAAGCGAAGAATTTAAGGAAAAGCTAAAAAACGGGCAAACGCTTGAAGATATTAAGGTTGACTCTTTTGCCGCTTGCCAAGAGGCTTGCGATAGGAGGCTCGGCATTTTCAATGTTTTTGACCCTCAATATGAATTTGATTTTTCAAAACTCTCTGAAGCGCGGCAAAGAGAGGCAGAGGCGGCAAAAGAACTGCTCGCAAACGGAACCTTTGAATGGGAAGTTCACCTATCGGCTGATTTTTACGCAGAAATTAGGGAAATGTACCCCGAATCCGTTAAGCCTTTTAGAATGATGCCTTTTCCAGTGCAGATAGTAGGCGGCTTAATTTTGCACGAGGGCGCAATAGCCGAAATGGCAACAGGCGAAGGAAAAACCCTTGCGGCAGCCTGCCCAGTTTATTTGAATGCGCTCTCCGGTGATGGAGTTCACATAGTAACAGTCAATGATTATTTGGCCGAGCGCGATGCCAAAAACATGGGAAGGGTTTATAAATTTTTGGGCTTGAAAGTTGGGCTAATAGTTCACGGCTTGGACAATGACCAACGCAGGGAGAGCTATAATTCCGATGTTATTTATGGAACAAACAATGAATTTGGCTTTGACTATTTGCGCGACAATATGGCCGTGCAAAAAGAAGACCTTGTGCAAAGAGTTTTAAATTATTGCATAGTTGATGAAGTTGACTCCATATTGATAGATGAAGCCCGTACTCCGCTTATAATCTCCGGTGCAGCCGAAGATGCAACCGATAAATACCGCAAGGCAAACGATTTGGTTAACCGCCTCAAAAGAGATGATGACTACACCATAGACGAAAAGCACAAGAATGTGCAACTCACCGAAAAAGGAGTAACTCACATTGAATCCATAATGGGCATAAAGGGACTTTACGGTGAGCATTCCGACTGGGTACATTATATTTTGCAAGCAGTAAAAGCTCACAATGTTTTTGTAAAGGATGTGGATTATATCGTTAGAGATGGAGAAATTGTAATAGTTGACGAAAACACAGGCCGCTTGATGGAAGGCCGCCGTTATTCGGAAGGTATTCATCAATCCATTGAAGCAAAAGAGAACGTGCAAATTCGCAGGGAAAATCAAACACTTGCAACCATAACTTTCCAAAATCTTTTCCGCATGTACAAAAAACTCTCCGGCATGACAGGCACGGCAGAAACCGAGGCAACGGAATTTTTGAAAATCTACAATATGCCAACTTGGGTTATACCCACTCACAAACCTTGCATCAGAAACGATATGCAAGACCAGATTTACAAAACCGCAGATGCAAAATGGAAATCAATAATCGCAGACATAAAAGACAGACACGAAAAAGGGCAACCCATTCTAGTTGGAACAATATCGGTGGAAAAATCTGAAAAACTCTCAAAGATGTTGCGCATAGAGGGAATTCCCCACGATGTTTTAAATGCAAAAAATCACGGACGAGAAGCGGAAATTATTCAGTATGCCGGGCACAAGGGAAAAGTTACCGTTGCAACAAACATGGCAGGCCGCGGAACAGATATTGCGCTTGGCCCCGGTGTTATTGAACTAGGAGGTTTGCACGTTCTTGGCACAGAGAGGCACGAAAGCCGCCGCATAGACAACCAGTTGAGAGGCCGTTCCGGCAGGCAAGGAGACCCAGGTTCTTCGCAATATTATTTATCTCTAGATGATGATTTGATGAGAATTTTCGGTGGCGAAAACGTTAAGAAAATAATGGATAGGTTTGGGTTCAAAGATGATGATGTGATTGAGCATCCGTGGGTTACAAAGAGCGTTCGCAATGCGCAACGCAGAATTGAAGGGCAAAACTTTGATGCCCGCAAACATTTGTTGGATTACGATAATGTTATGAACGAGCAGAGAAGGGTTATCTATTCTCTACGCCGCAGCATTTTAATGGGCGAAGATATTAAAACAGAAATTTCAAACCGCATAGAAGATGCCGCAGATATCAAGGTTAGCAAATACATAACTCCAAATTCCTACCCCGAAACCTGGGATATGGAAGGCCTCGCAAACGATTTGAAAATGAGCATGGGTTTTGAATACAAACCCGAACCCGAAAAACTGACTGGCATGACAGCCGAGCAAGTTTTAGACGAGATTATAAAACTCTATCAAGAGCGTTATGAAAAACTCAAATTGATGGTTCCAGAAGCAGACTTTGCTCATTTTGAGAGAGTTATGCTTTTGGGCGCAATAGATACCCAATGGAAAGAGCATTTATACGGCATGGATCATTTGCGCGATGCAACCCGTTTTCACGGCTATGCTCAAAAAGACCCTCTTATTGTGTATAAAGCCGAAGGCTTTAAAATGTTTCAGGAATGTTTGGAAACCATTGCAACAAGCACAGTTATGAGAATTCTGAATGTGCGTGTTGAAATAAATGGCCAGCACATTCCGCTTGCAGCAGTGCCGGTTCCGCAAAAGCCAACCATGACTTTTGAAAATAGAGGAGCAACTCCGCAACCGCAAGGCGCAAGGCCTCAGCAAAAACCAGCCGCAAAATCCGTTCCAGTTGTAAACCAAGTTGCAAAAGTAGGCAGAAACGACCCATGCCCATGCGGTAGCGGAAAGAAGTATAAGCAGTGTCATGGAGGTTGATATTTTTCAAATCAAGCCTCTTTAACAACCCAAACCTTTCCTGCTTCCACAAAATCAACTCTAAGCGCGGTGCCGGCGGCTATAAAATCGCTTCTGGATTGAGCATCAAACATTTTGTTCCCGAATTTGGCATGGCCGCAAGGGCGCAAATCTGTTAAAGCAACACCTGTATCGCCTTTTTTTATCTCTCCCACAAATTCTTCAACTGGGGAATATGCCTTAGACAAATCTGTTTTGTTTATTGGAGTTAAAGAATCTGGAAGCATTGGGATTAAATATTTTGAGGCAACAATGGGCAAAGACAAGGCTAGCACCGCGCATAGCATTATATACATCAAACCATATTGCAAATTTGAGAGAGAGCCAAACTCAGGCGCAAAATTTGGCAAACTTGAAGCATCAAAAGACAAAGCTAGAGCCGCCACAAAACATAATATTCCAAGCGCACCGCAAATCATGAGGCCCGGCAAAACAAAAATTTCCAAAAGCATAAATACAACGCCTAAACAAAGCAGAACAAGGGGCAATTTATCGTGCAGGTTGCTAGCATATTGACCCAAAAACACAATGGCCAAAAGCACAATGCCAATAACGCCAAAAATTCCAAAACCTGGTGTTTTAAATTCCATATAGAGAGCACCAAAGCCCAATATCATTAAAACGCCAGATATTGCTCCTATGAATCTCGTGAGTTTCTCCGCCCAGGATATTTCTATAATTTCCGTTTTTGTTATGCCAAGTTCTTTTTTAAAAGCCTCTATGTTTTCTGGAGTTCCTTTTGAAAATTTCAAACGCTCTGCCTCTTCATTTGTCATTGTCAAAAGTTCGCCTGCCCTCACCAAAGTTTTTTTGCTCGTCCATTTTTTTTGCTCCTCTTCAGACATATCATTATATTCAGCAACGTTTACATAAATGGTTGTATCTCTGTTGGAAAGTTCCATAACGCCTAAATCTGGAGTGACAAAGGCTTCTGAGAGCAGGCGCGGATGCCCATTTCTCTCTGCCAAATTGCGGAATTTTGCCCTTAGCGGAGATTGTATTTTTTCACCAACAATTTGAGGCTGGCCATCAGAGCTTTGTACTATGGGTGCGCAATCGCCGATGGTTGTGCTGGGGAGCATATAGAGTTTGTCGCTGGAAAGGGCAATTAAGGCACCTGCACTTATGGCTTTTTTTTGCACCAGAGCGATGGTTGGAATTTTCAAGGCAGTTATTGTGTCCACAATATCAAAGGCTGCATCCAAGCGACCACCAAAGGTATTCACTTCAAAAACTATTAAATCTGGCTTTCTTGCAACCGCCTCTGCTATGGCACGGCGTGTATAATCGTTCATACCGGGATCAACATCGCCTTCAAGGGTTATCCAAGCAGCGGCTTTGCCTTCGGTTCCTGTATTAGCAAAGGCAAATATAGTACTGATTAATATGAGAGTAATAAAATGAAGCATACTGCAAAGTTAGAAAATTTCTAATAATGCACTATGGAATGCACAGGGCAATCTATGCTTATATTTTTGCGACCTTGCAAAAAATCTAGCTCTACCAAAAATACCATTCCACTCACCAAAGCTCCCTGTTTTTCCACTAAGCGTGCCGCCGCAGAAATGGTTCCACCTGTTGCCAGAACATCGTCTAGCAGCAAAACTTTATCGCCCTTGTTAAAGGCATCTTTGTGAATTTCTATGGTTGCTGTGCCATATTCCAAAGAGTATGTTTCAGAATCCGTTTGCCACGGGAGTTTGCCTTTTTTGCGAATGGGAGTAAATCCACAACCCAGCTCAAGGGCAATGCAAGGGCCAAAAAAGAACCCCCTTGACTCTATAGCTGCAACATTCTGAATGCCAGTATTCCTAAACGGCTCCGCCATTTTTTCAACGACATACTTAAGGGCTTCTCCATTAGACATAAGCGGTGTAATATCTCTGAAAATTACCATAGTCTGCGGAAAATCTGGAATATCGCGAATAAAAGATTTAATATCCATATTCAAAATTTAGTAAATGCAATTGCGTTTTTGAACATTTGCATCCAATAACCGTCTCCATCCACCGGTTTTGCCCAAGTGTTTTGGAGCATTCTGAATGCTCGTTCAGGGTGCGGCATTAAAATTAGAACTCTGCCGTCTTCGGTTGTTAAACCGGTTATGCCTTGTGGGCTGCCATTTGGGTTCAAAGGATACATTTCCGTTGCATTGTGTTCATTATCTACATAGCGAATGCTCACCAGGCTTTTTTCCAAATCCTCTTGGGAGGCAAATTCCGCTCTCCCCTCGCCATGAGCCACAGGTATTGGAATAACCCAGTTCTCCATTCCATTCAACAGAATGGAAGGAGATTTTTCAATTTTAACGCTCACAAAACGAGCCTCAAAGCGCTCAGACAAATTCTGCTTAAACTTGGGCCAGCGAGCAGCACCTGGTATAATGCTTTTCAAGTTGGAAAGCATTTGGCAGCCATTGCAAACCCCAAGCGAGAATGTATCTTTTCTCTCAAAAAATTTCTGAAAAACATCACGCGCCCTTTCATTGAATAAAATGCTCTTTGCCCAGCCCTCACCTGCACCCAAAACATCTCCATAGCTAAAACCCCCACAAGCCACCAATCCAGAAAATCCGCTTAAATCCATTTTGCCATTTATAATATCGCCTGTGTGAACATCTATGGCTTTAAAGCCGGCTTTGTCAAAGGCTGCTGCCATTTCCACTTCACCATTTACGCCTTGCTCGCGGAGAATTGCGATGAGAGGTCTTTTTGGTTGAGAGTTGAGAATTGTCTCAGTTTTTATATTTATATTAATTCCTTTATCCTGTTTGCTGCATTTCCATTCGTATTCCTGTTTTGCGCAATCTGGGTTGTCGCGGAGCTTTGCTATTTCAAAAGAAGTTCTGCTCCATATTTTTCTCAGTTCGGATAAATTTTCTCTGTAGTCGCCTATACTCAAGCAGAAATCATCTGTCAATTTTCCGATTTTTTCAAATGGGAATAATTTGCAGGCGGCTTCAAAATCACTTTCTTTAATTTGCAAAACTGCACCTAATTCCTCGTTAAAAAGAAATTCAACGGTTTTCTGTTCCAACTCCATGCCCATGTGTCCGGCAAAAGCCATCTCCGCAAGAGTTGTGAATAAGCCCCCATCGGAGCGGTCGTGGTAAGCTAAGATTTTATTTTCTGCATTTAGGGTTTGAACTGCGTTGAAAAATTGTTTTAATATTTCGGCATCTGCATCGGGAACCTCGCCGCCTATTTGGCTGAATACTTCGCAAGCTATTGAAGCACCCATTCTGTTTTTGCCTTGACCTAAATCTGCAAGGATTAAAATTGAATTTTCAATTTTTTGTAATTCGGGAGTAAGGCTTTTGCGTACATCCTCGCAGGGAGCGAATGCACTTACAATCAAGGAAACAGGCGAAGTCACAACTTTTTTGCTGCCCTTTTCTTCCCATATTGTGCTCATGCTCATGGAGTCTTTGCCAACGGGAATGGCAATACCCAGTTTTGGGCAAAAGTCCATGCCAATGGCTTGAACAGCTTCATATAAAGCGGCTCCTTCCCCTGCTGTCGCAGGGTTCGCCATCCAGTTTGCAGAAAGGCGAATTTTTGAAAGAGCACTTATTTTTGCAGCAGCTATATTTGTTATAGCCTCTGCAACCGCCATTCTGGCCGCCGCCGCAGAATCCAGCAAAGCGAGCGGTGTGCGCTCCCCAATGGAAAAAGCTTCCCCTGTTGCAGAATCCAAAGTACTCGTCGTAACCGCGCAATCCGCAACAGGAACCTGCCAAGGCCCAACCATCTGCTCCCTGACAACCATGCCAGTCACAGAGCGATCCCCTATCGTTATTAAAAAGCCTTTGTCTGCCACAGCGGGATGTGAAAGAACACGTTGAGCGATTTCTTTTAGTTGAGAGTTGAGTGAAAATCCTGAGTTGTTATTTTCAAGTATTTTTTTATCTTTGCGGAGCATCTTCGGTGGGTTGCCCAGCAATAGTTCAATTGGAATGTCTATTGGATTGTTTTTAAAATGCTCATCGCTTAAAATTAAATTCTGTTCTGCTATGGCTTCTCCGGCAACGGCAAAGGGGCAGCGTTCTCTTTCGCATAATTCTTTGAATGTGGTTAAACTTTCTTTGGAAATTGCAAGCACATAACGCTCCTGAGCTTCGTTGCACCATATTTCCAAAGGGCTCATTCCTCTTTCTTCGCTTGGAATATCGCGCAAACGGAATTTGCCGCCAAAGCCAGCATCTTTCACCAATTCGGGGAGTGCATTTGAAAGGCCGCCTGCACCCACATCATGGATAAATGCTATCGGGTTTTTTTCTTCCAATGCCCAGCAACGGTCTATAACCTCTTGGCATCGTCTCTGCATTTCTGGATTGCCACGCTGAACGCTTGCAAAATCCAAATTTTCGCCACCGCTTCCAGTTGCCATTGAACTTGCAGCCCCGCCACCCAGTCCAATTAGCATAGCAGGACCTCCCAGCACAATTAGCAAATCGCCTTCTTTGAGGGAGCCTTTTTGAACGTGGCGGGCTTTTATATTGCCTATTCCGCCTGCAAGCATTATAGGCTTGTGGTAGCCGCGAATTTTCCCATTCACCTCTTGTTCATAAGTTCTAAAATAACCGCAGATATTTGGCCTGCCAAATTCATTGTTAAATGCTGCCGCTCCAAGAGGCCCATCAATCATTATTTGCAAAGGGCTTTCTATGCGGCCAGGTTTTCCAAAATCTCGCTCCCAAGGCTGAACATAGCTTGGTATTTTCAAATTAGAAACAGAAAATCCGCACAAGCCAGCTTTTGGTTTTGAACCTATGCCTGTAGCTCCCTCATCTCTAATTTCACCGCCGCTGCCGGTTGCTGCACCAGGAAAAGGGCTAATCGCTGTTGGATGGTTGTGGGTTTCCACCTTCATCAAAATATGCACGGGTTCTCTATGCCAAGAATATTCATCGCTTTTTGGCTCTGCGTAAAAACGTGGAGCTTCAAAACCTTCCATCACAGCGGCATTGTCTTTGTATGCGCTTAAAATGCCCTCTGGCGAGCATTTGTAGGTATTTTTAATCATTTGAAACAGTGATAAATCCTGTTTTTCTCCATTTATTTCCCACTCCGCATTGAATATTTTATGGCGGCAATGTTCGGAATTTGCCTGAGCAAACATCATAAGTTCAACATCGCTTGGCTCGCGTCTCAACTCGGCAAATTTTTCTTTTAAATAATTTATTTCATCTGTGGAGAGAGCAAGCCCAAGTTCTGAATTAGCTTTTTCCAAATCGGAAATTCTGGTTAAAGGTTTTGGTTCTTTGTGCGTGAACAGAGCGGCAAGCTCTTCTTTTTTATGAAAAATTTGCTCGGTCATTCTGTCAAAAAGCATACTCTCCGGTGGCAGCCCATCTGTAAATGTCCAAACAACTGCTCTTTCTATGCGTTTAATGGCAGAGAGCCCGCATATATGTACAATATCTGTGGCTTTTGAGCTCCAAGGGCTTATTGTGCCAGCTCGTGGCGCAACGATTAAAACGTCTGAACCAAGATTTTCAGGATTTGAGGATTTGCCAGATTTTTTACATTCGCCGTACTCTAAGAGTATTTCAAGTTTTTTGTACTCTTCTGGGCTTAGGTCTCTTGCGGCTTCTGCTATGTGCAGGTACTCTGCGCTTATTCCTTTTACAGGGAATTGCGAGAGCCTGAAATTTGAAACCGCAACAGAGCCGCGAAGAAAGAGCATGGATATTACATGAAATAGAAGATTATTGTGCCACGTGCAACAGCATTTATCATCATATCTTTTCCACCGTCATCATATTCAGCTGGCATATCTACCCTAAAGCCAGCAGAAAGCCTAAGCAAAACATTTTTAACCAACTCTGCACCGGTATAAAAATTTGGATATCCATAAAGGCTCTTGCCTCCGTTTGGCTCCATTATTACACCAAGAGAAAGCCCAACGCCATAATTTAGCAACCCATTGCCCAAACCATAAGAAATATTTGGAACTATTTCAATCCTTTGATCCGGTTCTGGTGCATCACCTTGTGCTGGCGTATATTGTTTACGATAAAGACCTAAGCCAAGCCCCAATTCCATTCCAGAACCCATATCATAAACAAGGGATATTAAACCACTGTTTCCATCAAAGCCAACAGCCAATCCAATCCTAGATTCTCCAGAATCTTTCTTTTTTGGAGCAGTTTTCTTTTTTGGAGCTTCTTCCTCCTCATCGTCATCGTCATCCTGCGCATATACGTTTGTAAATGCGAGGCTCAAAGCAAGCAAAATGGAAAGCCACTTTTTCATTTTTTTTATCTCCTGTTAAAATGTTTCATTTAATATAGAAATTTTCTATATTACTGCGGTATGTCTGAAGAAAATAATTATAGCGGTTCAAATATCACTGTTTTGGAAGGTTTGGAAGCTGTTCGGGTTCGCCCGGCAATGTATATAGGCAGCACAGATACAAGGGGGCTTCACCATCTGGTTTGGGAGGTGGTGGATAACTCTGTGGATGAGGCTCTGGCTGGCTATTGCAATAGAATAGAAATTTCTATAATGCCGAACAACGGCATAAAGGTTGTGGATAATGGGCGCGGAATACCAACAGATATTCACCCAAAAGAAAAGGTGGGAACCCTTCAAGTTGTGATGACCAAACTGCACGCAGGCGGCAAATTTGACGATAATGCCTACAAAGTTTCTGCCGGTTTGCACGGCGTGGGCGTAAGCTGCGTAAATGCCCTTAGCACAAAACTGATAGCCACAGTCACAAGAGGCGGAAAAGTGATTCGCCAAGAATTCACAAGGGGAAACCCCATTGCCCCACAATATGAAATTGGCGCGGCTCCTATGGAAGAGCACGGAACAACAATAGAATTTTACCCCGATTCAAGCATTTTCACCGAAACCGAATACAACTACGAAACCATAACCACAAGGGCAAGGGAATTTGCCTTTTTGAACAAGGGTTTAACCTTGGTTGTAAGTGATGAGAGAACAATTTCCAGCGAACCAGAAGGCTGCGCTGCAAGAAAAGAGGAGTTTTATTACCCCGGTGGGCTTGGCTCTTTTGTTGAATATATAGACCAAAACCGCAAACCTCTCTTTGAAAAACCAATAGTAATTTCAACAGAAGCAGGTTCCTACCCCTTGGAAATTGCACTCCGCTACACAGAAAGCTACACAGATAATCTTTTCAGCTTTGTAAATAACGTGAACACCTACGATGGCGGAACACACATAACAGGTTTCAAAACTGGCTTTACAAGGATAATTGTGAAACACGCTAATGGCAAAATTTCCAAGCCAAAAAAAGATGTGGAAATCACCGGAGCAGATGTTTTGGAAGGCTTAACCGCTGTTATTGCAATTAAAATTCCTCAACCGCAGTTTGAAGGGCAAACAAAGAGAAAACTGGGAAATTCCGAGGCAAAAGGCTATGTGGAAGCAGCAGTGTTCAAAGCTTTGGACGAATTTTTTATAGAAAACCCTGGGATAACAAAGATAATAGCGGAAAAAGTTTACAACACCGCAGAAGGCAGAGTAGCAGCGCACAAAGCAAAAGCAGCTGTTAGCAGAAAGGGAATTTTAGAAGGCGGTGGGCTTCCGGGCAAACTCTCGGACTGTTCAAGCAGAGACCCCTCAAAATGCGAACTCTTTTTGGTTGAGGGCGATTCCGCAGGCGGTTCAGCAAAGCAAGGCCGCACAAGGGAATATCAGGCAATTCTCGCTTTAAAAGGAAAAATTTTGAATGTGGAAAAAGCAAATGATGTTCAAATTTTCAGCAACGATGAAATTAAAACGATGATTCAATCCATTGGCACAGGCATAAGAGACGATTTTAAGATAGATAAACTCCGCTATCACAAAATAATAATAATGACCGATGCCGATGTTGATGGCTCTCATATTCAAACATTATTGCTAACATTCTTTTACCGCTATATGCGGCCACTTGTAGATGGCGGTTATGTTTATTTGGCAATGCCTCCTCTTTACCGCATAAAAATGGGCAAGCAAGAAACCTATCATTTTTCAGACGAAGACAAAGACGAGGCAATGCGTTCCATAAAGGCTAATGGAAAAAAAGCAGATTTGCAACGCTACAAAGGCCTTGGCGAAATGAACCCAGACCAGCTAGCAGTCACCACAATGGCACCGGAAACCAGAGTGCTAAAGCAATGCTGCGTTGAAGATGCAATTATGGCAGACCAAATTTTCTCAATGCTCATGGGAGACGAAGTTGAACCTCGCCGCAAATTTATTGAGGAGAATGCCTACAAAGTGCTGGATAAGCTGGATATATAAAATTTCAGCACCGCAATATCCCCTGCCCTAACCCCTGCAACTTTGGCAGCAGCACCAAAAGTTAAAGGCTTTGCCGCACTCAATTTTTGCCTAGCCTCAATGCTCAAAGCATTTATTTTTAAATAATCAATATTTTCTGGAATTTTGAGATTTGCCATTTTTTGCAAATTTGCTATCTCCTCTTTTGCCCTCACAAAAAAACCGCTATAAAGTTCTTCCGAAAGCAGATGCCATTTTTCTTTTCTGGTCAGGGAAATATGTGGAGCAGCTATTTCAAAAAAAGTTTCCGCTTTAACACCCGGCCTTTTCAAAACCGAAAGCCACTTTGTTTTCTCCACCACCTGCGCTTGACCGCTCTCTGCCAAAATAGGCGCTATTTGCTCCGGCTCCCCTGAATTCTCGCTCAAAAACTTTCTAGCCTCCTCTACCCTACCCCTTTCTTCCTCGTAATTCTTCCATTCGCCCTCAGTTAACATTCCAGCCTTGTGCGCCTTTTCACAAAGCCTTTGCTCTGAATTATCCGCTCTTAAAAATAAACGATACTCCGCACGGCTCGTGAACATTCGGTAAGGTTCATTCCACTCCATTCCCGTTATATCATCTATCAAAACGCCAATATAGCTCTCTGCCCTTGAAAGTATAAAAGGTTCTTTGCCCTTTATTTTCAAGGCAGCATTTATGCCTGCGATTATGCCCTGCGCGGCAGCCTCTTCGTAGCCGCTTGTTCCGCAAACTTGCCCTGTAAAATAAAGCCCAGAATGTTGTTTGCTTTCAAGGGTTGGATGGAGTTCCGTAGCGTGAATTGCATCGTATTCAACAGCGTAGCCAATTTGCAAAACACGTGCATTTTCCAGCCCAGGTATTGTGTGCATCGCTTGTATTTGCGCTTCTTCGGGCAGGCTTGAACTGAAGCCGTTTATGTAAATTCTATTTGCCTCTTTTGTTTCGGGTTCCAAAAATAACTGATGGCTTTCTTTGTCTGCAAAGCGTTTTATCTTATCCTCTATGCTTGGGCAATAGCGTGGCCCAAGCCCTTGAATTTTGCCTGTGAAAAGAGGGCTTTTTTCAAAAGCCGTTTCTAAAATTCTGTGCGTTTCTTTGGTGGTTCTGGTTAGGTAGCATTTTGCGGAATTGCATAAATTTTTAACATCTGTTTTGCTGCTGAAAGCCCAGGGATTTGCATCGCCTATTTGAACTTCGCACGCGGAAAAATCAACGCTTGCGGCATCTATGCGGCTTGGGGTTCCGGTTTTTAGCCGGCGTGTTTTTATGCCCAATTTACCAAGCGATTCTGGGAGCAAATCTGAACTCGGTTCATTCACTCTGCCACCGATGCTAACTTTATCCAAACCTGTGAACATTTTTGATTTGAAAAAAGTTCCGCTTGCGATTATAATGCTTTTGCATTGTATTTGCACATCGCCCCGCAAACCAACTTTCCAACCCTTCTCATTTTTTTCAAGCGAAACCGCCTCGCCCTCTATTATCTCCAATCCATCCAATTTTTCCAAAGTTTTCCGCGCAATTTCGCTATACAAATTCATATCGCACTGGGCACGGTTTCCCCAAACGGCAGGCCCTTTGCTGGAATTCAAGGTTCTAAACATTATCCCCGCTTTGTCTGCCAAAACCCCCATCAAGCCACCCATAGCATCAATATCACGCACCATTTGCCCCTTGCCAACCCCACCTATAGCCGGATTGCAACTCATGCGCCCTATGCTTTTTTTGTCAAAAACCAGCAACGCAGTTTTCACACCAATCTTCCAAGCCGCATTAGCCGCCTCAATACCAGCGTGACCGCCGCCTATTACGAGTGTATCAAAGTTCACAGAGGGAAGATAGTAACATTGTCTGAACCAGAATTTTCAGAATTAAAGAATTAACAGAATAAAGCCAATAAAGGGAGGTTCATTCTGGAAATTCTGGAAATCCTGTAAATTCTGTGAATTCTGGTTCAGACAAATAATCGGAGAAATGCCACACTATTTTTCAGATGTTGGAAAAAGACGAACATTTCCCTTTAACGATTTGGAGGAAGTACATGTTCTTTGCTTGAAAAAATTATCTAGATTAGATAATGAGAGCTTGCGTGAGTGGCTGAGGTTCATTAAATCTGAGAGCAAAGAGGAATTTATGGAATTTGCAGAAAAGAGTCCGGTGTTTGAGAGAGCCGTAGATGTTTTGGCTGAGGTAAGTGCGGATGATTATAACCGGATGGTGTATGAGGCTCGGTTGAAGATATCTCTATCTGAAGCAAAGAAAAAGCTGGGTTTGGAGTAATTGCAAATTTAAGGAACCTCTGGTATAGGCTTGGTAAATTTTACTATATTATTGGTAATTGCTAAAATTTTATGTAAGAGGTATTTATGGAGATGATTCAAACTAGGAAGGCTAAAAACAAGATAGTCCTGTTCCAAAAGATAGCTCGGCAAAAGGCGAAAGTTGAACCTTTTGAAACAGAAGAAGAGGCTCTTGAATTTGTGACTAATTTGTCTATGAGGCAATTCCCTTAGAAAACAATGCTTTGTGGTAAGAATTAATATATGAGAATTTATATGGATAATTGTTGTTATAACAGACCATTTGATAATCAGTCTGACATAATAGTCAAGCTGGAATCAGAGGCTGTATCTTTTGTCCAAGAACGAATAAAACTTGGAAAATTAGAACTAGTATGGTCATATATTATGGATTACGAAAATTCCTTTAATCCTTTTGAAGATAGGAAGATTTCTATTGAAAAATGGCAACAATATGCTAAAGAAGATGTGAATGTAAGTACTGAAATAGTAAAACAAGCAGAAGACTTCGCATCATTGAATATTAAAAAGAAAGATGCTTTGCACATAGCTTGTGCATTGTATGCCAAATGTCAATATTTTCTTACAACGGATTTAAAATTATTGAATAAAACTGTTGATGGAATTTCAATAATAAATCCAGTTGATTTTCTCAAAATTCAAGGAGTTCAAAATGGCAACTGATACAATGATTAGAACCGAAGGAACCAAGATTTTAATAGACTCTCTTGGTTTGCAGTCCGCTACACGATTTTTTATGCTTATTCAGCGAGAGCCGTTTGATTACACTAAATGGCAAGAAAATCTTATGGAAGATATGTCCGTAAAAGAAATTAGTGATAGAGCCGTAAAATACAGACAAGCGAAAGCTGGGTAATTATGATGAATGTAGGTCAAATGCGAAGAAAAATAATGCCCTTAGCACAAATAACTTTTTCACAAAAGAAGCAAAATGGACATTATATATGCAGGATTATGAATAACCCTCACCCCTGCCAAAAGGCAGGGATTTAATTTACTATATTACTAATATGCGGTTTATCTTTTTACTCATAGCGTTTCTTTTGAGCTTTGCCCAAGCCAGCAAGGAGAGCAAAGATATAGCCGCAGATACAAGCTCTGCAAATAAAGCCGTATTTGCAGATATAAACATATTTTCGCAAATGCCGCTGGGTAGCGTATATATTTTGTGGTCTAATTTAGAGATAGAAGCAGATATAAAAAGGCAAATCACAAGCCGCAACTTTGT
>Ga0182472_107185_pt1 | contig 23324 bp, 19 predicted proteins | sample TergutNc150P3_FD_120804 | JGI IMG/M metagenome (GOLD analysis project Ga0182472, IMG submission 120804)
TCAACCATAGACCTCTCCGGCAATTGGAATGATACCGATTCCCGTTTAGTTGCAGAGGAAATGCTCAACGATTGCTTAACCAAACCTTGGTATCAAAACGCTGTCCGCAACAAAAACGGTGAAAATCCCGTTATTGTAATTGGGCAAATCCGCAACCTCAGCACCGAACATATAAACACCGGCACCTTCATAAACGATATACAGCGTGTTTTAATCAATTCGGGCAAAGTGGATTTTGTGGCTAACTCCGAAGAGCGCCAGCAACTCCGCAGAGAAATCGATGACCAAAAAGGCAACGCCACCGATGAAACCGCTAAGGAACGCGGGCAAGAGACCGGTGCAGACATAATGCTCACCGGTACAATCAATTCCATAATTGACCAAAGCGGCGGCGAACAGGTTAAATTCTATCAAATAGACCTTGAGCTTACCGACCTTCAAAGCCACAAAAAACTTTGGATAGGCGATAAAAAAATTAAGAAATTCATTGAAAAAAGCGCTTTGAAACTCTGATATGAACGCATGGAAATTTCCGTTATGTTTGCTGTTTCTATGTTTGTTTTTGGCTTCTTGCGCAAGCCCGGCAAAGCTTAGGGAAGAAAAAATCGGAAAACCGGTCAGTGCGGGCAGTTATGATACTGCGATAGAAGCCATTAAAAAAAATAAAAAAGATTTTTACAACTCAGGGGATGCCTTTCTTTTTGAATTTGATTTGGGATTGCTATATCATTACAACCAAAACTATGAAGAGAGCATAAAACACTTCGCAACTGCGGAAGAAATTCTGGATGAATTATACACCCGTTCTGTGACCAACGAAGCCACAGCATTCCTCACAAACGATAATGTTCGCCCCTACCGTTCCTATCCATTTGAAATACAATGGCTCTATCAAACTCAAATTTTAAACTATATGGCGCTTGGCGAAATAGACGAAGCCGTTGTTGAAGCTCGCCGCGCACTTCTCGCAATACATAGCTTGGAAGAAAAAGAAGAGAGCAAATTTAACGAAAGCGGTGCTTTGCAATATTTAATAGCACTTGCTTATGAATGGCAAAAATCAGAAGACGATGCTCGCATAGCCTACGATAACGCGAAAAAGAATTTTGCAACAGGTTATACCCCAAAGCTAGTCGCACAAATTCCTGAAAATGAACAGGAAATTATAGTGATTGGCTATGCAGGCATCAGCCCTATTTTGGGTGAAAACAAGTTTTGGGGAACTTATGCAAGAGACGGCGCCCTTGTTTTATATTATAAAGACGCATACGGAAAAACCCAAAGCATGGTACTCTTTGCCCCTGGCATTGGCGGAGCCGGTTTTAGCGGCAGCACAATAACCATTCAGTTCGCTATACCGCAGATGGTGGAAAGGGCATCGCAAGTAACCGCATTTTCGGTAACCGTAAATGGAAGTTCAAAAATAACCGAACCGTTTTCAAATACAAAAAATTCCCTTAAAAAGGATTTGGAAAATGAGCATACTGTAATGCTCATGAGAACTGCCGGCAGGGTAATTTTGCGCACCATAGCAGCGAGCAAAGCAAAGGGAGGAATGCAAGCTGCCACAGGTGGTGGGTTTGTGAATTTGCTTTTGAACATAGGCACTGACATTGCCACCGGTGCGCTTGAAGAAGCTGATTTACGGCTGGGTTCAGCAATGCCCTTAACGCTTCAGATTGCCCGTATTCCAGTGCAACCTGGTAAACATTCCGTAAAAATTGATGTTTTGAACAGCTCCGGCATAAAAACAGATACATTTGTGGAACAAAACATAAATGTAAAAAGGGGCGGAAAGATTTTCATCTTTGTTCCGGCTTTAAAATAGAACGGCGGGCAAATAAAAAGTTTACAGCACCGAATAAACTTATAAGTAAATTTACCCCATAAGCCAAAAGCTGCATTATAACAGCTTCCATTGAGCCAACTCCAATTCGGGCAAAAAGAGTTTTAGCCGTGAGTTCCCTAGGTCCAAAACCTCCTATGGAAATAGGGAGCGCACTTACAACAGCTATTAATGGGATATAGTAGAAATACCAACTAACCGCAATATCCACCCCGATACAAATAGCACAAAAATAATGCGATAGAACCCTCAAACTTTGCGTAACTGTAGAAAATGCAAATAATTGCGTAAGAAGCCTTTTTGTTCTAAATGCCTGAAAACGCCCATGCAGATGTAAAACCCTTTCTCCAAAAAAAGGAAACAATTTGCCGAAAAGCAACTTACCGAATCTACGGCTAAATAGCATGCACAAGGCTAGAGAGAAAACTGAGAAAATCAATAGCGATGGCAATAAAAAATATCTTTGGTTCGGGTCCTTCCAAAAAAATGCCACCCCCACTGCTAAGGCAAAAGCGCATAAAATATAAAGCCCGCAAAGCCTGTCCAAAAAGGTGGCAGATACAGCGGCTCCAATAGTCTCTTTTGAATTCTGTTTTATATCGTAAATCTTTTTTAAATCTCCGCCCACATTGCCGGGCATAAAGTTATTGAAAAAACAACCTGTAAAATAAACCCTGAGCAGATTTACATAAGTCATTCTAATATTTTGAGTTATGAGAAGTTGTTGCCATTGTATGCAACCGGATAGATAGGATAAAAATACGCAGAACAAGGCTAGGAATAAAAACTTGTATTTTATGTTGCTCATTATATAGATGAAATCTTCCGAATCTACACCCGGCGTGGATACAATGCTTTTCCATACCAAAAAACAGAGTACCGCTGAAACCAACAACTTAGCCATAAATATCAGAAGACTTTTCATTTCTACTTAACCTTAGTTTTCAATATTCTCTGCATTAAAAATAAAGTTTCCCTAGTGGCTCTTTCCCAGTCAAAGGATGAGGCATAGCTCCTCGCTTCGCTTTCCATGCTTACCCTCAAAATTGGGTTACCATAAAGCATCTCCATTTTCTTGGCACAATCCTCTGCGCTGCCCGCTTTGAAAAGAAGCCCTGTTTCTTTGTCTTTAACACTATCGCAAAGCCCTGAAACATTGCTCGCTATGCTTGCCGTTCCGCAAGCTGCAGCCTCAATAACGGTCAATCCCCAACCTTCCTTGTAGCTGGTTTGCAAAATGCCCAAAGCTTTGCTCATAAGCTCTATTTTCTCTTCCTCGCTCACCAAACCCAGAATTTCAACTCTGTCTTCTAAACCCCATTCCTTTGCTTTTAACTTCATTTTAGCTTTTTCCGGACCCGAACCGGCAAAAAGCAATTTCACATTGGGATGCTTTTTTGCGAAAATCTTAAAAGCTTCAAAAGCAACCCAAACTCCCTTATATTTCCTGAATCTTCCCAGCCACAGAAAATAAAAAGATTTATTTCTAACTTTCTCTTTTTCGAAATATTTGCTCTCCATGCCACAGTATATAACGGAAATTTTTTCTTTTGCTATTCCAAGTTTGCATAGTTCTTTTTTCCCGCTTGGACTAATAGTTGCAAAACGGCAATTTTTATACACAAGCGGAATTATTTTTTCGCTTAACCACACGGCAAAAGCAACTGGAAAAGAAGTTTCCCTAAATATGCTAAATTTCCATAAGTGCAGGATTTGTATTAACTTAGGAATTTTTGTTGTGCAGGGTGAAAAAAGCGGCAATTTGTTCAAATCCTCGTAAATAATGTCCGGCTCAAACTTTTTTATGAGCTTTGGAACTCTTAAAATACAATGAAAAGGGAAAAGCAAATCGCCACCGCAACGAACAACTTCAATGCCGTCAATTACTTCATTTTCTGAGGCGCCAAAGTAACTCGTTGTAAATAGCATAACCGAATGCCCAAGCTCCACAAGCCTGCCGAAAATCTTATGCAAATGCACCTCTGCCCCACCCGCCAAAGGATGCGTCCTATCCCGATAATTCAGCACCAGTATTCTCAATTCTCAATTCTCCATTCTCAATTTTTCCGCCCGATAACCCCTATGCATACCTGCGTGTAACTGCTTGCGGGGCAACGAGTTATGACTTCCAATATTTTATCTTTCCATCTTTGATAAATTGTCCCTTGAAGTGGGTATTTAGGCATATTAACGCCAAATTTTAACCCTATTTCCCTGAAAATCCTGTATATGAGATTCGGGCGCATCCAATCCCCATAAGAATGGGCTATTTCCAAACCTGCGTTTTTCATCAATTTTTTCAATTGCGGCATGGTGAACTCTGTTTCCCAGCCGGCAAACCATTTATCAAATGCTATTAAAATATGCTTTATCAATGTGTATATGTGAAAGGTTTGCGGGACATCGCAAAGGCAAAAACCGCCTTTTTTCAGCAAACGGACATTTTCTTTGAGCAAAGGCAAAGGGTCTTTGAAATGCTCTGCCAAACCCTGATGAAAAACAATGTCAAAAACTTCGTTTGAAAAAGGAGACTTAAAGGCATCGCCCTGAACTAAATGCAAATTCCCTAGTGCCTCCGCTGCAAGCTCTCCGCCTATCTTCAAAGACTCTTCCGAATAATCCAAAATAAAAACCGTAGCTCCGGCACGCGCAAGCGCAAGGCTATCTCTGCCGGTACCAGCTCCAACTTCAAGGATTTTAAGCCCTTTAACCGAACCCATGCTTAAAATAGCTTTGAGTACAGAAGGTGAAGACGGATAGACTTTATCCAAATTTTTCTTCCTGCTCCAAAAGCTATTCCAAATCAAGACTGATGGCTCCTTTTTCATTCTCTGCTAAAAATAAAATTTTTTTACCCTTTTAATTCTTTTTATATATTTTTAGTGGTGGTACATTATTAGAAAATGGTATTTATAGACTCAAATGAAGCTATATTGAGACGGTATTTAGAAGATATCCGCAAAACCTGCCCTTTGTCACGGGAAGAAGAAGCCTTGCTTTTTGAAAATAAGAGCAACCCTATTGCAAAACAAAAAATTGTTGACGCTAATATGCGCTTTGTGCTAAAAGTGGCAATTCAATATAGAAGTTGCCCCATTCCCCTGCCAGACTTAGTAAACGAGGGTGCAATGGGTTTAATGCGAGCAATAGAATCTTTTGATAATACAAGGGGTTTAAAATTCATAAGCTACGCGGTGTGGTGGATTAAAGCCTACATAACAAGAGCCATAAATGAGCAGGGAAATCTGGTTCGCTTGCCCGCAAACCAACATCTACGCATTCGCCAAGGGCTAAAAGACCAGGCAAAAGGGCAAGAACTCAGCAAAGAAATTGCGAACCTAATACAGATGGGGCAAAAAGGGGTTAACATAGATGGTACCCATAGAATTGACAGCAAATCTTCTTATGCAGAGTCTTTGCCGGACATTGCCGCTATAAACCCGGAAGCTAAATCTGAAATTAAGGCGGTTGAAAACGAAGTTCGGAACATATTGAAAGCATTGCCGGAAAGGGAATACAATGTTTTGGCAAGCATTTACGGCATCGGTTTCAACACTCCGCAAACATTGAGAGAAGTTGGCGAAAGCATGAACATATCGCATGAACGTGTTCGGCAGCTTAGAGACCAAGCTCTAAACCGAATATCCCACACGGTCACAAAAGATTTTTTAAAAGAGAGTCTTGAGGCTTTGGCGAAAGCCAAACAGAATGAGAAACACTAACCCAGAGGAGGGCAAATGAAAAGAGTCATCAATTATCTGTTCGCAGCAACCATGTTTGCAGCAGTGGCAACAGCCGAAGAATCCGAGATTTTCGGAGGGCTTGGCGTATCAATTTGGACCGGTAGCAACGGTGTTAAAATCGTAGGCGTTATGCCGGGTTCACCGGCAGACGGCGTTGGCTTGCGAGCTGGTGATTTAATAGTTTCCATAAACGGGACCGACCTTTCCGCAGTTAATCCAGAAGAGCAAACAAGCTATCTGCGCGGCAAGGCTGGAACCTCTATCAAATTGGTGGTCAAAAGAAATGGCAATATATTTTCTGTTTCCACAAAAAGAATAGGTATTTCCGTGCAAAGTCTGAACGCAAAGGAAATTTCAGATTGGTATGGCAAAGACAAGGATTTAACCGCAGAAGAGATTAGCTATTTGGCTAGCAAAAAAACAGACGAAGGCTATGAACTTTTGGGTATTATGCAATATGGAATGCCTATTTCTCGCTCTGCGGAAAATTTAAGCGCACAGACCTTTACGCAGATTTCAGTTCAAAAAGCCGAAGAGGCAAAGCCAGAGGCAAAACCCATTCAAAACGAAAAAGAACCTAGCTTAAGCGGCAAAACAAAAGATGTTCGGCTTGTGAATGTAAAAGGCGTAAGGGTTAAGAAGCAAGGCAAAGCACCAGCGTATAGATTGCGCTGATCAAATTGAAATATCCACGATATTGCCGAGAGCACCCATAGATGGAGCCTGAGGTATTGCATTTAAAAGAGCCTGCGTTTCTGCTCCGCTTATTTGCTGGGCTTGTTTTAGTATAGCTACGTCAACCGCCAAGCTTGTCTCTGCTGCTTTTTGAACAGTTGCCAATTCTGCAATGGATGTTTCCATAAGCTACTCCTATTATTTTCTATATATATCGGCATATATTGGGGAAAACTTTAATTCCCAGCTCTTCCGCCGGAAAGCAAGAATAAAACAGACATCCTGACTGCAACTCCATTTGTAACCTGATCTAAAATTACGGAATTTTCGCCGTCTGCAATGTCTGAATCCAATTCAACGCCTCGGTTTATAGGTCCTGGATGCATAATCAAAACATTATTTTTGGCTTTTTCCAAAGTTTGCCTTGTTATGCCGTAAAAATTGCGATATTCCCTTATGCTCGGCAAAAGAGAATCGTCCATTCTCTCTTTTTGCAGACGAAGTGCAATAACCGCATCAGCACCGTCCACCGCTTTGCGAACATCGCCAAAAACCTCAACTGGGAGCATACCGGTATTGCGAGGCATAAGCGTTGGAGGTCCACAAAAACGAACCTTTACACCCAAAGCATTTAAACCCCAAGCATTTGAACGCGCTACCCTGCTGTGCTTAATATCGCCGACTACGGTTACCGTTTTGCCTTCGAGGTTGCCCAAATTGCTCTCCATCGTAAAAATATCCAACAGAGCCTGCGTAGGATGTTCATGCGCCCCATCTCCAGCATTGACTATAACCGCATCGGTATGTTCAGCCAAAAATTTCGGAACGCCTGTTCCTTTATGCCTAACCACAACCACGTCTATCTTCATAGCCTCAATGTTTTTAAGGGTGTCTAAAAGAGTTTCGCCTTTTTGAACGCTTGAGCCAGACGTGGTAAAATTCACAATATCAGCGGAGAGCCTTTTTTCGGCAAGTTCAAAACTTATGCGAGTACGGGTTGAACTTTCATAGAATAAATTTACAACAGTCACGCCTCTCAGCGTAGGGAGAGCTTTCACCTTTCTGTCTAAAACCTTTCTGAATTCTGCGGCGTTGTCTAAGATAATGCGAATATCGTTTGCGCTAACTCCATGTAAACCAAGCAAATGCTTAATCTCCAAAGTGCTCATGCCTCCTCCCCTATTTCAACGAGCCACACAGCGGTTTCTTCATCAAAGGGATTCAGGCAAACCCTAATTTCCTGTTTGGGTTTAGTTTCTATTGATATTCCCGTGCAATCAGGAGCGATGGGCAATTCGCGGCAACCTCTATCCACAAGCACGCAGAGCTTTACAAAAGCCGGACGTCCGAGGTCTAAAATTGCCTGCAAAGCTGCCCTGACCGAGCGCCCTGTATAGAGAACATCGTCTATTAAAACGACGGTTTTTCCTTCCACTTCCGCTGGCATCTCTATAATTTTCACCGGAGGGTTGTTTATGCGTTTGCGATAGTGAAAATCATCTCTGTAATAAGAATTGTCTATGCTACCCACCGGAACGGATAAGCTATATTTACTTGAGAGTATTTGCGCTATGTTTTGCGCAAGCGGTATGCCGCGGCTCGCCATGCCCATCAAAAGAACGGGGTCTTGGGATTTTGCCCATGCAGCTATTTTCCCCGCCATGTCATCAAGAACGGTTTGCATACCGACTTCATCCAGCAATTTGCGAATTTTTTTATAGGAAGTTTTCACTTATTGCGAAAAATAGAAATTTTCTCTGTAATCAAAAGTTCCCGCTCTGAACACTCAAAAAAATGCGTTTTTTTGCAGAGTGCACTATGCTTTGCCCAAGCACAACATCAAAGGTTTGGCTCTTTATACGAATTTTAGGCTCGGCAAAGAATTTTTCCGTCCCATAACCACCTGTCAAAAATATGCCGCTACCCTGCCACTGCAAAGAAAGCCCCGCAGAGAGAATCCCATAGCGGTGCGAGGAATTAATGGGGGTTTGCCATTCCTCCATATAGCTACCCATTCCCATAGCAAATTTATAACGGTTATCCAAAGCAGGGTCATAATAATTAAATCCTTCCAATTCTTCTGGCAATGCTAATTTGTCCTTGGACATGCGAAAATTTGCGCCAAATTCAGCACCGCCGCTAATGGAAACATACTTTAAAACAGGCTGCGTTACGCTAACCTTGCCTTGACTGGAAACATAAGGTGCCATGTTCTGGCTAAAATCAATAACCGAAACAGCCTTTAAACCGGCCAAAAACTCCGCCATAAAACCATCTCTTGCAAACCACCTGTTATATCCCTCGCTTTGCCAAAGCCATTTCATATAAGGAAACATTGAATTTACAGCAACAGAATCATAGCGAAAACCTGTTATTATTCTTATGCCTTCGTCATCGTAATCACCATAAATAGGATATTTTGCCGCCCCGCTGACTATTTCTTTGTGCTCAAACTCTGTGGCAATCTGCAAAGCAGCTCTATCGCCTGTTGGTTTTTCAAACCCCAGAATTATGCCACGACTGTTTTCTCTTAATAATCTAGCTTCCTCATCTATATCTTTCTGGAAAAAAGGAAGGGGTTCACGTTCCAAAATTTTCGGCTTTGCCAAAAAAACACCATCGCCTAGAAAAAGCCGTTCAAAACGCAGCTCCGCTTCTAAACCTCTAACTCCCTGCCCGTAAAAAGCGGTTAAATCCAAGTTGTAACCAAATTGGTTCACAAAGCGAAAATTGGCGTTTGCAGCAATGTTGGCGCCAAAAAGCGTGCCACCAAAACCAAAAAGCGAAAGCGATAATTGCGGGTTGTTATAGGTTTTTATCTGCAAAAAAACTGAGTCTGCAATTAGTTCTAAGTTCCTGTAAGAGGCATCTCTTTGCAAATTTTCCAAAAAAATTCTAACAGCAATAATGCCCGTATCGTTTGGGTTCCAAAAACTTTCCAAATGCCCGTGAAGTTCAGACGGAGTGCTATCAAAAACTGGATGATAAAAACGAGGCAGTTGGAACGCCAACTGTTGGTGTGCCGCTTCGCCGTGCCGCGATTGAGGATTAATCTGCGCTAAAACAGAACGCCGGCTTTGGACCACGGCAACGCCGGCTTCAAAAAGCGAATCCATGTTGGGCTTAGAATGCGGACGTAGCATTATAAGCGTTGTATCTCTGTTCCACAAAGCCACCTGATAACGCTGCGCCGGAGTGCCATTCGTATCGCGCAGAGCAATGGGATTGGAAAAGATGCGAATTGTTGCAAAATCCGATTCAGGCGGAGGAAATGGATAATTATCGCTACTATCTATTTCACGAAAATGGATTTTTGAACCCATATTTAAACGCGAAAGTATTTCTTGAATTCTAAAATCAAAAAATAAATGCCCAAAATACGGCTTGCTATCCACTTCCTCTAAAGAAAGCACTCCGTTTTCATCATGTTTTACAAGCCAGATTATTTTCCACAGAGCGGAATTTTGCGGTTGCTTCGCACGTGGCAGTGAATCCCATGATTTAACCAATTCCCTTATTTGCCCTGAGCTTAAACCTGCACTCCACAATGCCCCTGTAAACGCTCCCCACTCGGTTCCAACAACGGTGTCTATGGGTATCTGCAATCTCTCTATTTCGCTTAAAACTCCCAAATGGTATTCAACAAAAGAATAACCGCCGCCCATGTATAGTGTAACTGTTTGCGTTTGCTCCTCTGCATAAGCGCTTGCGAAAAGCAAGGCAATTACGCAAAAAGCATGGTGCAACTTGAACATTTAATGGAATATAAAAATTTCTATCTTTATGCCGATGAGAAAATCTCAAAAACAGGAAATATTAGCCTTGCTCGGAACAATGAGCAAGGTGGCAAAAATGCTGCCGAATATTGCAGAACCTTCTATGCAAGTTCAAGACTGCCTTGCCGCCTGTGAATGCCTTAGGGAGAATTTAGAATCAGAAAATGCTCCCCGGAGCATGAGTTTGCTGCAAACCATAGAGAATTCCCTTAAAGAAAATAAATTGGACATCGTTGAAAACATCAAAAATCTGGAAACCGCTTTTAATTCAGAGGCAAAAACAAAACGGGAAGCGCTTTTTTTGCCATACAAAGCTTCTATGTGGGACAGCTTGGAGAGTATTTACCTAACCGCCAAAGAGGACCCAAATTGGGATGCTTTGGTTATGCCAATCCCCTATTACGATAAAAAAAACGGACAATTCACGGAGATGCACTGGGAAACAGATTACCCCAAAAATATATCTCTAATTGACTACCGTAAATATAATATCGAAGAACGGCGACCGGATATTATTTTTATACATAATCCTTACGATGATTGCAATATAGTGACAAGTGTTCAGCCGGATTTTTACAGCCAGAAGTTGAGGAGTTTGACCGATTGCTTGGTATATGTTCCGTATTTTGTTGGAAGCGGAATCAATGTTCAGGAGCATTTTTGTACTTTGCCAGCTTGCATTTTTGCCCATAAGGTAATTGTGCAAACGGAACAGGAAAAAGAAATTTATGTCAGCGTATATAAGGAATTTGCCAAAAGAAATCGTGTTCCAGAGAGATTTGAGCAAATAGGAAATAAATTCTTAGCACTTGGCAGCCCAAAATTAGACAAGGCTGTCACAGCAAAAAGAGAGGATTACGAAATTCCGCTAGAATGGGAAAAATTGATAGATAATAAAAAAGTTGTATTTTATAATTTAAGCATAGGCTCCTTGTTGGAGAATACTATAGAGGATGGCAAGCCCTCTGGCAAGTATTTTCAGAAAGTCAGAAGTGTGTTTGAATTTTTTAAAAAGCAGAGCGATTTTGTTTTGTTGTGGAGACCGCATCCGCTGTTGGAGGGAACAATCAAAAGTATGAGACCTTGGCTTGAGCAGGAATATGCGGAAATTGTGAGTGAGTATGAAGCTGGCGGCTATGGGATTTTTGATGATAGTGCGGATTTAAATAGGGCTGTTGCTATTAGTGATATGTATTTTGGGGATTCCAGTAGCGTTATAAAATTGTTTGAAGTAGCTGGGAAGCCGATTGCACGGCAATTTTCGCAAGCTCCTTTTATTTGCGGATTTTGGGCAGATGAAACTTTTCTTTGGTTTATTGATAACAATAACATACTTTATAAACACGATAAACAGAGCAATAAAACGGAATATGTTGGGATAATTCCCGAAAAGAATGTTTTGGCAAATTTGCGTATTACAGAAAATAACAGGAAACTGTATTTCGCTCCGTTTTTCGGTAACAAAATATTTATTTTTGATATGGCTCAAAAAAAAATTGAGCAAATAGATTTTAGAAATGATTGCAATGTTACTAATAAATTTAATAATGTTATAAGTTTCAAAAATTTTGTCTATTTCATTCCACACGAATTCCATGCCATAATGAGATTGAATATAAATACGAATGAAATAGAATATTTTTCAGAGTGGGTGAGCGAAATTTCCAAACTGCAAATTTCAAAATTGCAAGGGCTTGAGCAAAAATTTTTTGGCTCTTGTATTGCAGGTACGGAAATAGCCATTGTTATAAATGGTGCAAACGCCATTATGTTTTTCAATATGGAAACAAGTGGCTATGAAGTTAAGCTTATAGGGGAAAAACTTGAGCAATGTAATGATATATGTTTTGATGGGCAGAATTATTATATGGTTTCGTATTATAAAGATTATGTTGCTAAATGGAATAGACAAACAAATGAAATATCAAAAATTAAATTCCCATCTTCTTTCACTAGAAAAACAAGCATAATCGGTAGTTTTTTTATGCAGTATTTGAATAAGCATCTATGGCTGCTTCCTTGTGCTGCAAATAATGCTTATAAAATAAATACGAATTCAAATGAAATTACCGAACTACCTGAACTTATGAAATTCGTTGGAGACGAGAATTTGGCATTGAATTACAATGTTCCTTTTGCAGACGGAAATTTTATATATGCAGCTACAATAAATAATGGTATTGCGAAATATAATACAGATACTAGGGAACTTAATTCCATCAAAGATTTTGAAGATAATGACGCACTATTTCTTTGGCTATCTGAGAGCAAGTCTAATGAAATTGTCGCGAAGACAGGAAATGCAGGCAAAACAATTTGGGGGTATTTCAAATGAAAAGGATTATCACTTACGGCACTTTTGATTTGTTGCACTACGGGCATATAAATCTTCTAAGACGAGCTAAAGAACAGGGCGATTACCTTATAGTTGCTCTTTCCGAAGATGAGTTTAACGAAAAATGCAAAAACAAAAAATGCTATTTCAGTTACGAGGAACGCAAGCATCTTTTGGAGGCAATTAGATATGTAGATCTGGTGGTTCCCGAAAGATCTTGGAACCAGAAAGTGCACGATGTTCAACTTTATCAGGTTGATGTTTTTGTTATGGGAGACGATTGGAGTGGGAAATTTGATTTTATGAAAGAATATTGCGAAGTGATGTATTTTCCAAGGACACCGATGGTTTCAACTTCGCAAATCAAGAATGATATTAAAAAAGAGGAATTGAAGAATGAATAGGAATAAATATGAAAGACATGGATAAAATATCAATAATAGTCCCCGTTTACAATGTGGAACCTTATATAAGAAAATGCCTTGACAGCGTTATAAATCAAACATATCAAAATTTGGAAATTATTTGCGTAAACGATGGTTCAACTGATGGCAGCGGAAAAATTTGCGATGAATATGCCGCAAAAGATAACCGTATTAAAGTTTTTCATAAAGAAAATGGAGGATTAAGCTCGGCGTTGAATGTTGGCTTGGAAAATTTCACGGGCAGTTATTTGGGTTTTGTCGATTCAGACGACTGGGTTGAGCCGGATATGTTTGATGTTTTATATGAGTCTTTAAAAAACAGCGAAGCGCATATAAGCGTTGCGGGTTATTTTAAAGATACCGATGCAGAATCAGTTCCAATGTCAAACAAAGAGCGAATTCCAGACGGCATTATCAACACAAAAAATATGCTGCTATACCCTTTGAAAAGAGATTATTACATGGGATTTTGCTGGTATTTATGTACCAAGCTCTTCTTAGCCAATATTGTGAGAAAAAGCGGGCTATCGTTTGATAATAATATTAAATATGGCATGGATGTTTTATTTTATGCCACAATGGTTTTAACAAGCAAATGCACGGGAGTTTATGTAGATAAACCGCTATATCATTATTATCAGCGAAACAGCGCAATTTCAAAATTAAAATCTTTTAATGTAAAAGCCGATATTCTAACCGTATATAAACGCATTGAAAAGTTACTTGTAGATGGAGGTTATTCCGATATTAGTTATTGGGCAAGAGGTTTTTATTGCTATCACGCAAGCGTTATTGCAGAGATGCTGCAAAGCGAAATAAGGGACCATTTGAATGATTATATAGAAACAAATAAAGAGTTTCCTAAAAAAATTGAGAGGATGCGTGGCTTGTTACCCCATTGATATTGTTATTTTCTGGGTAGATGGCAGTGATGCTCAGTGGCTTGCTGAAAAAGCAAAGTATTCCCCTAAGGAATTAGTTACCGATGACCGTGCTCTCCGCTATAGGGATTGGAATAATCTGCAATATTTATTCAGAGGGATTGAAAAATTTGCGCCTTGGGTCAATAATGTGTTTTTTGTGACGTATGGGCATCTTCCAAAATGGCTTAATATAACCGCGCCTAAACTGAAAATTGTTCGTAATGAAGATTTTATACCAGCTCAATACAATCCATCTTTTTCTTCGCACGTAAAGGAGCTTAATATACATAGAATACCAGGGCTTTCCGAACATTTTATTTATTTCAATGACGATATGTATTTGCTGAAAAATACAAAACGTGAAGACTTTTTCAAAAACGGAAAACCCTGTGACTGCGCAATACTCACCGCTCATTCGCATAATGAAGCACAACCCTATATGTTTATGCAATATAGAGCGACTGGCATTGCCAATAAATATTTTAACATGAAAGAAGTTATCAAAAATAATCGTAGAGGATGGTTTAACTTAAAATACGGCAAAATGCTTTTCCGTTCGTGGGCACTATCGGGGCTTCCGCGTTTCCCCGGATTTTGGCAGCAACATTTGCCTTATTCTCTTTTAAAGTCAACCATAGAAGAATTGTGGGAAAAAGAGCAAAAAAATTTTCATCAAACTTGTGTCAATAAATTTAGAAGTATGTCGGATTTTAATATATGGGTATTCAGAAACTGGCAGTTAGCTTCGGGGAATTTTGAGCCGAGAAGCGTTAAATTTGGGAAAAGCTTTGAGCTTGGCACGGAAAATGATTTGAATAATATCTCCAATTATATAGTTAAGCAAAAAGGAAAGATTATTTGCATAAATGACCATGATGTTACTGAGAATGATTTTATCAAATTCAGAGATGGACTTATAAAAAGCTTTGAGAAAATTTTGCCAGATAAGTCGGGGTTTGAAATATGAAAGTTATTTTAGAAGCACAATGGGCATGTACAGAAACTCCGAGAGGAATTCAAAGTTATACAATACAGATTATTAGTCACCTTTTAAAACGGAACACATATAACTATGAACTGACTTTTTTTGATGGAAATCACGAAAAAAATAATAGACAATGGATTGAAAAATATTTTGGAGAATATGACATTCCAATACATGAATGCAATACACTTAGTTATCGTGAAACTTTTCATGATAAAAATGTATATAAAGAAAAAAGCTATAACGATTATACCGGAGCAAAAGGTGATGTTTTTCATTTTTCCAATTTAATCTCTATTCCAGATAATTTAAGCGGAAAAATGGTTGTAACGATTCATGATGTGCTACAACTCCGATATCCTGAATATTTTCACCACGAGACAAGTGAAATGTTTCATTTGAATATTGAGCGATTAAATAAAATGCAACCGCTTATAATTACTGTTTCTGAATCTTCTAAGAAAGACATTCTTTATTTTTCGGATATTCCAGAGGAAGAAATCTATGTAATTCCAGAGGCTCATAACGTGGATAATTGTTTTTATAATAACGACCCAGACACATTGACCAAATTAGGCATTGATTCGCCTTATCTGCTCTTTTTGAGTGCGATAGCAAAGAATAAAAATCTATGTCGTATCGTGGAAGCTTTTGAATCTTTGGCGGAACGATTTCCTGATATAAAACTTGTGGTAGCTGGAGGCTCGGCAGTTCTAACTGATTTTGACACGATTGAAAAGATAAAGAACAGCATTTTTGTCTCACGGATTATAATGACAGGTTATGTTAGCGACGAACAAAAGCATATATTATATTCTAATGCTCTTGCATTTTTGTTTCCATCGTTATGTGAAGGCTTTGGATTGCCCATACTTGAAGCAATGTCTTGCGGATGTCCGGTTATTACATCTAATATATGCAGTATGCCAGAAGTTGCGGGAGATGCGGCGATTCTTATTGACCCATGTAGTACGGAACAATTGGCGTATGAAATGGAACGGGTTATTTTGTCTGACTCTTTGCGAAAAGAGTTGAAAGAAAAAGGGTTGGAACATTCCAAGAAGTTTTCTTGGGATAAAACGGCGGAGATGACGGAAAAGGTTTATAAAATTGCAACAGATATAAATGGAGTATGCTGAATATGAAGAAAAAAGCTGTAATTTTTGGAGTAGGACAGAACTACAAAGTGCATGAATCACTTATGTTTGAAAGCTACGAAATAGTAGGAATTATAGATAATAATTCCGCAATGCAGGGGACAATTATTAACGGATTAACGGTCTCATCTTTGGAAAAAATTAAAACGATTCAATATGATGTAATAATAATTACGCCAGCTGAACCTGCAAAAAAATCCATAATTTCACAATTGACGGAAATAGGATGTATTCCTGAAAAAATCATTGGAGTTATGGACATAATAGCTCAAAGCAATGTAGTACGATACCGCAGTATATTTGGGACTTATACCAGGCCTCAATGCGAAAAATTAGTCTCAAGTATATGCAGACCAACTGATTTGGAAACTATATCGGAATGGGAAAGTCAATTAAGCGGTATAGAGCAAAATGGATTACCGATAAATACAAAGAGCGAAACATATATTAAAAATCGCAAGACATGGGAATTTGTTTATATATGTCAAGCGTTAAAAGAACATGAAATGTTGAAAGCCGATACGAGAGGATTGTGCTTTGCAGCGGGAAAGGAACCGCTTCCCGCTATTTTCGCTACTTTAGGTTGTAAGATTACCGCTACGGATGCTCCTCCCCAAATAGCCGATAACTGGAAAAGGGGTAACCAGCAAAGCGATTGTATAGAAAACTTGTACTATCCACATATTATTGATAAAGAAAAATTCTTGCAAAATGTTTCATTTAAGTATGCAGATATGAATAACATCCCCCAAGATGAAAAAGATTATGATTTCTTGTGGTCTGCCTGTGCTTTGGAACACTTAGGTTCAATTCATGCGGCAAAGGATTTTATTTATCGGGCAATGAATTGTTTAAAACCTGGTGGCATTGCGGTACATACAACTGAATTTAACTTGAATTCATCGTTTGATACTCTTATTAGGAATGAAATTTCCGTTCTGCGTAGTATTGATTTAATCGAAGTTGCCGAGCATTTACAATTGATGGGGCATCAAATAGAACCGCTTGATTTCAGGCTTGATGATTCACTGGCAGATGATGATGTAGCTTTTCCACCGTATTCTGAGCCGCATTTTAAATTGTGCCTTCAAAATTATATTGTTACTTCATTTGGCTTGATTATACATAAAGGAGTAAAATAGATATGAATATAGCTATTGACGTTTTAGGACTATTAGGCAAAACCGCTCGAAATAGAGGAATCGGAAATTACGTAAAAGAACAATTAAAAAATCTTTTCAAATATGATAAATTAAATAGATATTTTTTATTTAATTTTTATGAAAATATATCCTTAAAAGAAATATTTGAGTATGAAAATAATGTTACAGAACATTACTTTTATTTTGGATATGATAGTTTTGCTTTTAAAAATAAGGATTATTATCCATTATTAGGAAATGTAATAAAAAAATTTATCGACGAGCATAAAATTGATATTTATGTTATTACGACTGCTTTCGGTTTTGGTGACATAATATATAATCCAAATTGGTTTTTGAAAACACATTATATAACTGTGCATTATGATATAATTCCGTATTTGTTTTTAGAAGATTACCTTCCTACCGAGTATGGAAAGAAACGTTATATGGAACAGCTTGATTTTGTAATAAATTCTTATGCCATAATTGCTATTTCTCAAATAACCAAAACGGATTTAATTAAACATTTTAACGTAAATTCTGATAAAATATATATTGTTTATCCTTGTGCTAGTGAGAATTTTTTTGAACAGACAATAAATGTTATTCAACAACAGAATCTAAAGAAAAAATTTGGTATTGTTAAGGAGTTTATTTTATGTGTTTCAGGAGATGATAAGCGTAAAAATACAATTGAATTGGTAGAGGCTTATTCAAAACTGTCAATTGAACTTAAAAATAAATATCAATTAGTTATAGTATTCCGCATTTCAAAAGACAGAATATCTTATTATGAGGATATGAAAAGTAAATTTAATGTTCAGAATGATGTTATTTTTACAAATTTTGTACCAGATGAAGAATTAGCAGCATTGTATAATATGGCTTCTATATTTGCTTTTGTTTCGCAATATGAAGGTTTTGGGCTTCCTGTTCTTGAGGCTTGGCAATGCGGATTACCCGTTCTTACTTCAAATAATTCAAGCCTCGGTGAAATTGCAGAAGGTGCTGCAGTACTTGTAGATCCATTTAATATTTCGGATATAACTCGTGGGCTTGAAGAGATATTAACGAAAACAGATATTTTGGAATTGCGGAAGCGAGGATTTGAAAGAGTGAAAGATTTTAAAAATCCTAAGAGCATATCTGATGTATTTAAAAATTTAGAGCAAAATACTGATATAAAATATATACCAAAAAATAAAATTACAATAGCATTTTTTACCCCTTTGCCACCAATGCAATCCGGCATTTCTGATTATAGCGTTGATATTTTATGTGAATTGGCAAATGAATATGATATTGATGTTTTTATTGACGATGATTATACCGTTGAATGTGATTTGCCGTGTAATGTTAAAGTTCTTTCGCATAAGGAGTTTGATAAGCGAATTGTATTGTATGACCGTTATATATTTCAAGTTGGCAGTAGCAAATTTCATACATATATGTTTCCGTACATAAGTAAGTATGGCGGCATTGTTGTATTGCATGATTTTAATTTGCAAGGCATTTTAAGACAACATTCAATTATTCCTAACAGCGGGGATTTTAAAGAATATTCAAGACTTTTATCTTATGATTATGATAAAAATACAGTTGACCATATAATATCTGAGACTTTCAACTGGAAAAGAGAAATCATTCATAAATACCCTGCAAACAGATTTGTTACTGTACACGTGTCTAATATTATAGTACATAGTAAATACGCGAAAAAAGAACTTCTAGCACGGCATAGCAATATTAATGTTATGGATATTCCTCTATATGCTAAAATTTCATCAGATGATATTATTGAAACAAAAATACGTGCTCGTGAAATTCTCGGAATTCCGCAAAATAAAATAGTTATTTCTTCTTTTGGAATTATAACCAAAACCAAAAGAACATTACCGATTATAAAAGCATTGGAAAAACTTTTAACAAGAAATGAAAATATTATGAGTTACTTTGTTAGCTCCAATCGCATAAACGGTATTGATGAATGTGTAAAAAATGATTACCTTAATAGATATATTTTTATAACAGGGTGGTTAGAACTTGAAAAATTCCTATTATATATGGATGCTTCAGATATATGCATTAACCTTAGATATCCGTATAACGGGGAGAATTCGGCAGCAGTAGCAAGGCTTTTGGCAAAAGGCAAATGCGTTTTAGTAACGGATATAGGCAGTTTTTCTGAGATTCCCGATGAATGTTGTGTTAAATTGAATTCGCCAGAAAACCTAACTGAACATCAAGAAATAGATATGATTCATGATGCTTTGCAAGACCTTTTGAATGATTCAATTAAAGTTCAAAAAATAGGCGAGCGAGCTTATAGATATGCAAAAGATAATTTAGATATTAAAATAATAGCTTCAAAATACATTGATGCTATTGATAATTCTCCTAACTTGATTTTTTCAAATGAATATCTCAGTTATCTTAAAGACGATTTAGCGCAGTATACGCTTAATAAAAAAGATATTAAAGAATTTGAAAAAACCATTCTTTATGCTCAGATGGATTTAAAACGGAGGTAAAAATGCAACAACAAATAATTCTTTATGGCGCAGGAAAAAATGCACAAAACGTACTTAATGCTATCCCATCTGATTTTGCTCCCGTATGTTTCGCAGATTGCGACAGTAGTAAACAAGGAATTCAGTTTGAAGGTACTCAATATGCAATTATGTCCCCAGAAGATGCGAAAAAAACGTTTCCAAAATCAAAATGGATAATAACAATATTTAATCGTGAATTAAGATTTGAGATTCAGGAAGCATTAATTAAAAATGGATTGGCAAAAAGAGAAGATATTGTAAACCCATTAATTAAAAGATGGAGCTGTGTCCTTATTGAAACCACAATAAGTCCGCTTTATGAGCAAGATATAATGTTTTGCCGTGGTGGAAGATTTATATTTATAGAAAATATGCCGAGTTGTCGGTGGGGAGAGAATGCAGAAGAAACTATAGATGAGTTTTTAACAATGCGCAATAATATGATAAACCAACTAAATACTGATGTTAAAAATTCTAAATGTTACGGATGCTCTTTGCTTAAAAATGCTATATATGAACAGACTTATAAGGTAATTGATTTTGTTTACAGTACAACAAATAAAAGTGTTTGCAATTTCAAATGCAATTATTGTTATTCTGGTAAATATGGAAACAAAGCATTGCTGGATTCTTCTAAAAGATGCAGCTTTAATGAATTAGTTACCGCCCTTGAGCAAAGAAATTTAATTTCTCCAAGCTGGACAACATTGCACTTTAGCAGCGGTGAAATAACTGTTGATCCGAATAGAAAAAACCTTTATAACATAGCAAGCATTTATAATTCTATTTTTTATACTAATGGAAGTATTTATAGTCTAGAGATGGATTCATTGTTAAAATCAAAAAAAGCGGAGATGTGTGTTAGTGTAGATGCTGGAACAGAATTTACATTTAAAAAAATAAAGCGCGTTAATGCTTTTAATAAGGTATGTGATAATCTTGTTAAATATGCAACGTGTGGTGGAAATGAGAAAATTTGGCTCAAATATGTCTTCGTACCTAATATAAACGACAATAATGATGATTTTAACGGATTTGCAGAACTTTGCAGTAAAATAAATCCTCGTGTGGTTATAATAGCTTCAGACGTTAATATTGAATTAAACGATATGCAATTTGTGCATATTGAAAGATTATTCAGATTAATTGACATATTAATGCTTTTAGGGATGAATATTACCACAAGTAATGTTACCAGTTTTTCATATAATGAACGGGTACAATTATATCATTTAGCAAAAAAAAATAAAGTGAGTTATTTGCAAAATCTACATAAGATATTATGCATTGGCGATAATGAAATAGGAGGTTAAAATGCAAAAAGAGGAAATAAACAACTTAACAATCTCTTCATTTGCAAGTTTTTATGAAGTGCATTTCAAATTTTGCGGAAATAGGCGTAATATTTTGCTAGTTGTTGATAATGATGGCTGTTTTGTAGGTGTGATAGGCCTTGCGGATATGCGCAACTGTATGTTGCGGAATGATTACGAGAAACTTAGTGCCATTGATATATGCAACAAATCATGTACTGTTGTTTGCGAAAATAGCAATTATATGAAACAATGTTTGGATATTTTTTATCAGAATAATTTTGTATATATCCCGATTGTTTCAAAAGAAGAGAAGATAATCGATTTGGTTCATAGATTTAGATGCCTTTCATCATTATTAATGATATCGTACTCGCAATTTGGCGAGGATATTGTCTTTTCTTATGTTCTTCGCGATATTGATAAAACATTTTATATTGACATTGGAGCAAATAATCCGTTTGTTGATTCCGTAACGAAATGGTTATATGATTCAAGGCAGGCAAGCGGGATAAATATAGAACCGTTGAATTGGGAATATAATCTTTTATGTGCTGATAGGTTGCGAGATATAAATATCAATGCGGCGGTTGGCAGCAAAGAAGAAGAACGGGTTTTATATTCTTATGAAGGAGCAAGTACATTAATAACTGAATATGCAGACGAAAGATTTTTGCAAGTTAAGACCTCTGTTATAACTTTAAAACAAGTTTGCGAAAAACATATATCTGAAAATCAAGATATACATTTTCTGAAAATAGATGTCGAAGGTTTTGAAAAAGAGGTTTTATTAGGTGCAGATTTTAACAAGTACAGACCGTGGATTATAATGCTTGAAGCAACAAAACCTATGACTACGATACCTACTCATTCTGAATGGGAATATATTTTAGAAGAACATCAATATGAATTTGTCAAACAATATGATATAAATCGTTTTTATATCGCTAGGGAAAAATCTTTTTTAGCCGAGCGTTTTCTTGATATGGAAATTTTGCGAAAAAGATTGATTGTAAAAAACTATTGGGATTTGGAAAAATAGGAAAAGATGAGATGCTTCACATGCGAATTGCATTCCTATAAATCGTAAAAATACGAAATTATTGGAGGCTTTTGCTTAAAACCCCGCATTAATTCCGCAATAAAATCTAGCCCTGTCTTCGCCGCCAAATGGGAAATCCTTGCGGTTTTTTGAAAGAGCGTGCAGCCAAATTGCATAAAGCGAGGTGTTTAGCTTTGGGATTCTCTGCTCTGCCTGAAAATTCCAAAACCATCTTGTAGGAAGGTCACGGTAAATCCATTCGTGTGTGAGCGATAAATCCTCCAAAAAACGATATTTCAAAAAGAATTTTGCCGAGTTCTCCGATGGCTTAAGAGCATAAAAAGCACTCTCCCTATAGTATTCAAAAAATTCCCTTGAATACGCTGCCCCAACCCACGCCAAGCGCGATTTGTAAGCAACTTCGCTATCAAAACCTATGGACTCCCAATCAATGGAATAATTTTGATAAGCCTTTGTTTTGGCGTGGATAGGTTTTGAATCATAAGTTGTTTCGCCATATATTTTTATGCCGTTTTGATTGAGCAGAACTCCCAGAATTAAATCCGTGGGATTGCTCAGGCTCATTTTGTATTCCAAGCTATCGGCAAAGACAAATGAAAATGGTTTTGCCAAGTCAACCTCCAAAAGCTCGATGTCTGTAAATCCCAGAGATTTGTACTGCTGTGAACTTAAAGCTATAAATCCTCTATTTGTAAGAATTTCAAAAAAACTGTGGTTAAAATCCATCCATGTGATAATATTTTCTTTACCGTCCACTCTGCTAGTATATAAACCGCCGCCGGTGTTTTTGCCTTTAAGCCTCAACCCCAAATAGCTGTGGTTTTCTGTAGCTGAATCCTGAATTTGAAATTTTTCCGTAGCGGCAAATAGCTCTATCTCGCTTTCCATAAAATAAAAAGAAGCATTTCCTTCAACCCTTGGACTGATGCGAATCGGAACCCATTCCTCTTCGTTCCATGCCCAGAGATATTCCGAGCCAACTAGAACATTGGCGTTTTTAAAGAAGTCTCCGGTTCCGTTATAGCCAGCCCCGCCCCAAACACCGGAATATGCAGGCAAGTTCTCACCGAACCACGAAAATTTCTGCGAATTTATACGATTTTTGCGAGTGTTAAAAGTCGCTTCGCTAAAATGGTCTATTTGGTTGAACTCCGCTGTGGCATAAAAACCGTCAAAGGGTGGAGTAGCAAAACCCCCGTATAGCATCGGTGTCCTATTTGGCTCGTTGTTTTCCCCTGACAATTCCTGCCAGAGTTCATCGCCTATTTCGTTTCCGGTATAAAACCAAACGCTGCTTTGCTTTATTTCCCAGTCTATCATAGGAACAAAGCGGTTGAAAATTCGCCTGTTTTTCCATTTGCCGGGTTTCCATGTTTCTTCTTCTGC
>Ga0182472_107186_pt1 | contig 23026 bp, 16 predicted proteins | sample TergutNc150P3_FD_120804 | JGI IMG/M metagenome (GOLD analysis project Ga0182472, IMG submission 120804)
ATTGCCGAACACGCAAACTACGCAAAAGATTTTATAGAGACCTGCAAATTCATAAAGGCAAATTTGCCCTATTCGCATATCGTTGGCGGAATTTCAAATTTGAGTTTTGCATTCAAAGGCAACAACGCAATCCGCGAAAGCATGCACTCCTGTTTTCTATATCACGCAACAAAAGCGGGGATGGATTTTGGAATTGTAAATGCCGGCTCGCTTCCCATTTACGATGATATTTTAGCTGAGGAGAGAAATTTAATAGAAAATTTAATTTTCAACCGCAGCCCAGATGCAACCGACCATTTGCTGCAATATGCGGAAAGCATTAAGGAGAGAAAAAGCGAGGCAACGAGCCACTCAGATACTTTGGCGTGGCGGCAGTTGTCTTTGGAAGAGAGAATAGCCTACGCTTTGGTTAAGGGCATAGATACCTTTATAGAAAGCGATGCAGAAGAGGCGCGAGTAGCTCTTGGCAGTCCGCTAAAAGTTATTGAAGAGCCTTTGATGAATGGAATGAACAGGGTTGGCGAGCTTTTTGGCGCGGGAAAAATGTTTTTGCCGCAAGTGGTGAAAAGCGCAAGAGTGATGAAAAAAGCGGTGGCAGTTTTGCAGCCATATATAGACAGTTCTGCAACCCAAACTGCAAAAGCTGGAAAAATTTTGATGGCAACCGTAAAAGGCGATGTGCACGATATTGGGAAAAATATAGTGTCTCTTGTTCTTGCCTGCAACAACTACGAAATTATAGACCTTGGAGTTATGTGCCCGGCAGAAAAAATTTTGGCTGCGGTAAAGGAACACTTGCCAAATTTGGTTGGGCTTTCGGGGCTTATAACGCCAAGCCTTTCAGAGATGAGTTTTGTTGTGGAAACTCTTTCAAAAGAAAATCTTGAAATTCCAGTTATGATAGGTGGAGCCACAACTTCTGCTTTGCACACCGCGGCAAAAATCGCAACAGCTGGAAAGCAGCCCGTTGTTTACGTGCCAGATGCAGGCAAAGCGGTTTTTGTGGCGGAATCCATTTTGAATAAATCCAAGCAGAATGTGTTTTTCCAAGAGAACTTTGAAAAGCAACAAAAGCTTAGAGAGGCTTTGAGCCGCAAAGAGGAAAAGCCGTTAACGCCGATAGGGGAGGCGAGGGGCAAGGGGTTGGAGTTGTTTTGACCAAATATGGTTTGTTTCAATCTTGCAAGCAACGAATACTACGAAAGCTAGACTTACTGTATTTATGTCGGCGAGAGTAATCTTTATCGTAGTACGCAATTCGGTAGTATGCTTCATTGCTATTGACTTCATTGGTACTCCACCATCCACCCTCGTAACCGACATCTTTGAAACTGCCATCGGAATTACCCCAACCGCCAGGCAGAGCCGCAAAACCATAGGCATCCGTGCTGTTGCCGCTATTCCAACCGCTAGTAGCTTTCAAAAGCATACCAGCAAAATCGCAATCACTTGTGGGAGAGCAATTTGGATTGACGAATTTCATCAAAGTTCCCCACTCCGCATCACTTGGAATATGCCAACCAGATGGACAAACTCCTGAATGTTTTGCTGCCGCTGAATATGAAGTGGAATTGTATGTGGAATCAATAGCCATAGCTACTGCCCAACTATACAACTTACCATAGATTCCACAGTATGCTTCAAGGTTTGTATAGCATTTGCTACCCTCTGCTTCGTAATTCAAATTCTCCGCCATCCAAGTTTGGGTACCTATTACCACCCATTTGTAAGACTTGTTATCACGGCTATCCGTGAAAGTACCACTTGTGATTACAAGAGATGAACTAGAGCTTGGCTCAACAGACGAACTACTCGGCTCATCTGGAGGCAGAGGCTCCAAATCAGATGTGCAAGAAAAAAACAGCGAGATGCAGAGCATAACCGCCAATGAGAGAATTCTGCTAGTATAAATCATAGTTAGTAGTAACATACAAATTATTTTGAAAAAAATAGATTTTACCGAGGAAATGTCAAAAATCTAGGTTTTGGGGGAAATGAAAAGCCACTAACACCGATAGATGAGGCGAGAGGCAAAGGGTTGGATTTATTTTAAAATTTACAGAATAATACAATTTCCTATATTACCAATATGAAAGCCATAATAGACATTCCCAAAGCAAAAGTAACCTCTGCCGTTATAGAACTACCTATATCAAACGAATACATAGGGCAAAAAGTAGAAGTCCTTTACGAAATACGCAGAATACCCAAAGAGGAGAAAAAAGTCCATTTCTCCAACTTCGGTCTAGACACATAGAACTACAAAGGAGCTAGACAATTAAACCCTCAATATCCTCAATCTCTTTCGGGATGTTAGCAGACAAATTTTCGCATCCTTTTTCAGTCACTAGCAGGTCATCTTCTAAACGGATGCCAATATCTTCTTTGTATAGAATACCGTCTATTTTCATTTCAAAATGCCCGTAAAGACCTGGCTCGTTTGAAATGAGCATGCCCGGCTCTAATGGGTTTTCCATATAACTTCTGTCTGCTGCGCCCTCGTGCACAATATCGCCTATTAAATGGCTAATGCCGTGCGGCTTCTCTTTATAGCAACGCTTCATTTTGCCGCCTTGTTTCACAAAACGCTCATCCAAAAGCTCTTCCAAAAAATGCCAAGCATCTTTGCCCAAATCTCTTAAAGTTAAACCCGCCTTCACATTTTTTTCGTGAAATTTTTGAGTATCCAAAACAATGTTATAGAGCAGCTTTTGCAGAGGATTGAATTTTTTGCTCGCAGGAATTGTACGCGAAATATCGCAACACACAGCATTATAGCGGCAACCAAAATCCAAGAGAATTAAATTATTGCTCTCAATCGCACAGTCTCTTTTTGCATAGTGCAGAGTGCAAGCGTTTTTTCCCGCAGCAACAATGCTCTGAAACGCTAGACCATTGTTTGTTTGGGAAAGCATGGCACATTCAAGCTCGGCAGCCAATTCGCGTTCGTCTTTGTAACTTGAAATCTGTGATAAAATTTTCAAAAAAGCTTTTTTTGCAATTACTTGCGCCTTTTTAGCCAAGGCTACTCTCTCTGCCTCTAAAATCACCCTTTGCTCAAGGTGAATTTTAGAAACATCCACGACTTTTAATTTATAACGGCGCAATTTACTGCTTATGATTTTGTTTGAATAAATGTGTTTTTCTTTTAGGCTTGAAACTCGTTTTTTAAACCAGGAATTAAATTCTTCAAGCGGCAAAATTGTTTCAAAACCTGTTATTTTTTTTACGTTAGCACTTGGCAGCCCAAGCCTTATTCCATTCCAAAATTCTTTTTTTACATCTTTTTTTCCCAAAAATAAAATTTCCCGCTTTTGCTTGCTCGCATAGGGATCTAAAACTAAAATAGCTCCGCTTTGGTTTATGCCCGTTAAATACAAAAATTCTGGATTTTGGCAAATTCTCCTTTCGCTTTCTCTTTCAACAGAGGCATAAACACACAGTGAATCTAAATTCTTTAAGTGTTTTTGCCTACGTTTTGCATAAAACGATGGAGCTTCACTTTCCAGCCCTTCTGAAAGAAAAACCTGTGAATACGTTTTAAAAATATTTTCCATTGAGAGAAAATGTAGAAACTATTTTCGCTTTCAGAAAAATTTTTTAACAAAAGAGGTTGGATAAGGAAAAATAACAATGCTGGCGGCAAAAAAGCTATAACCGAAAAAGCCATTAAGAGTTCTGGACGGTTTGCAAGCTGGCCAACTGTAAGTCTTATTCCAACAGGTAGCGTGGCAGTGACTGAATCAGTAGAAAGAACCCATATAAATAAAATTTCATCCCAAGCAAATAAGAATATATAAACCATACATATCGCAAGAGAGGGCAAAATTACAGGAACTATTATCTTCCCAAATGTCTCCCAAGGTGTACAACCGTCCATCATAGCCGATTCTTCCAAATTTGGCGGAATTACTTTAAACATATTAAACATAAATTGCACAGCTAAAGGCAAAAAAAACGCGATGTTTACAAATATTATAATTGAGAAATTATTGAACAATTGAAAATCTTTCATTTGCAAAATTATGAATATTACAAAAATGGGAATTAAAAAGGGCAAACTAGAAAGTACTTGCGAAGACAACATAATTTTTGCAAATGTAGCTTTGCCAAAAAATTTAAGACGGGCTATAGCATAACTAGGTAGTATTGCCAACAATGTACAAAGTAGACTTATAGAGAAACTTAACAATATGGAATTTCTAATAAACGGCGCAATAGGCATGATTTTTATTATATCTTGATAATTGTTCCATTGAAGCGTACGTTTGCCCTTTGGAGTTGCACTAGTTTTAATATTAAGGTTTGACTCGTCTAAAATTTCTAGTTTTCCATCGTTGTAACCTACCCATTTATATTTATCTTTGTCTTCGTAATAAGAACTTATTGATGAATAGTCAAGAATTTGCCCTTGTTCGTGCTCGGTTTTGAATTTATCGTAATTAAATATCAGGTTCCTCGTTCCGTAGTTTATGGAAATTTTCTTGTTTGGCAATATTTTCTCATTTAACAATGTGTTCTCGTTTTGCAATGTTTTTTTGTTTTGCAATGTTTTTTTGTTTGGTAATACTTTCACTTCTGGCAATGTTTTCTCATCTGGCAATGCTTCGTCTTTTGATATTTCTTCGTATGCTTTGATATATAAATTTTGCCCAGCCAAATTAGGCAATCCATGCTCACCAAACACAATATTGCGAATTATTTTTCCAGACTCAAGTTGAATAATGCTAAATCCAATATCATGCACAACTAAAATAGTATCATTTTGAATATTATCTGATTTTGATATTTTAATTATGTTTTGAATAGAAGCACTCGGAAGTCCTATTGCTTCTGTAATCCATGTTATCTGTTTTGTTTCTGTGTCAAAAATTGCAACGCCCGGAAAAAATCCACCGCGAATGCCTATTGCAATTTTGTTTTCGGTTGCTAAAACTGCAAGCCCAGAACTAATAATTTGGCTAACCCATATATCTTGCCATGAAAAATATTTTACGCGCGATATTTCATTGGGAAACAATTCCGACAGGCAAAAGCGAAACAATAAATGACTTTCCTTTTCAGAAAGATTCTTAGTTTTGTTCAAGCTGTATATCTGCGGGTTAAGCCATCCATCCCATTTTTTCCAATAATTGAGAATTGAATTAAGGGCTTTGTTGTTTGTTAAAATCCAATTTAGCTGTCCTATTATTTCTTCGGACTGGTAAAATTTAATCCCAACCAAAGAAGATACCGTTATGTTTTCGTTTTCACCTGGCAATGCAGGAGTTAAATTCAAGTTATTTGCCAACCATGTAAAATGTTCTGGCAAAATATCACCAGAAACTAAAAATCTGGATGGATCAAAACTCTTATAATTATTTTTAAAAAAAATCCAGCTGTAGGAGTTTTTTTCACGTTTATCTTTTATATCTATTTCTACTAAACCTCTATTTGCACTGAATGCCCAGAGGCTTTTTTCGTTTTTGGCATAAACAGTTGAAACTGAATTTATATTTAAAATTTCTTTGCCTTTGAAATCGCGTATATATCCCAAATTTGTAGCAACAATGGTATCATTTTCCATTGGTACAAAAAATGTTGCTTTGTCATTTCTTTTTTGAGGGAAAAAAACAGATTGCTGAATATCTTCCGTATTTAATATGGATAACCAAGCTATGAATAATATTGGCAATGCGCTCATTAACGCTAAAATCCATGCCACAGCTACTTTTTCACGTTTAAAATCTCGCATACTAATTTCCGTTTAAATTTTTATAATAATACAAAACAGAAATTCCAACCATTAGCATAAGCATTGTAGATAGTGCTGCGCCAATTCCTAAATTCCAGTATTGGAACGCAGTGCGAAATATGTACGGAATAATCATATCTGCGTCTTTGCTTGGAATTATGGTTCCTGTGCCAAACATCATCACAACAATGTTGAAATTATATATGTTTGTTATAAAATTCTGAATTAGCACAGCTACTAAAACCGGACGAAGTATGGGAAGGGTTATGTAAAAGAATTTATCAATTTTATCTGCTCCGTCCATAGTTGCGGCTTTATCTATATCGCTTTGAATTGAACTTAAACCTGCCAAAAATAAAAGCATTGAATATGGCCAATAGTGCCATATAGCAGGAATAGCCACAGTTAGCACTGAATATTTGTTATCAAGCCATCTTGGCGTAATTAATTGCCCAAACTGGTTATAGCTCCATTCCACCCCAAACCATGTTGAAATGGTGTCAAGGTGCAATATATTAAACAACAAAAAATTCACAAGACTGTTGTCTTGTTGAAAAACATAGCCAAAAAAAATTCCAACCACATAGCTTGGAATAGACCACGAAAACATAATCAAGGTTATTACAAGTCCTCTCCCTTTAAAAGGTTCTCTTAGACAAATAGCAGCAAGTAACCCTATTACGGTTACGCATAAAGTGGTTAATATTGTATATATTGTGGAATTTTTAACAGCATTCACAAAACCATCTTGCATAATTGCCGCTACATAATTATCAAAGAATACAAAAGAATGAAACCATTGTTCTGGATCTTTTCCTATGTCTAATGTGCTTATAATAGTATTGCATAAAACTGGTAATACTAAAAAAAACAAGAGCAAAATGCTTGTTGGCAAAGCAAAAAAGAGTGCTATTCGGTTGTTACGTTGCTTCATAGTTTTTTCTTGTTATTCCTTTTCATAACATCTTTGCCTATGATAATGTTTATTTCATTGTTTGCCGCATTAAGCTCTGCATCTATTTTGTTTTGCGGCCATTGTTTTCCTTCTGAACTTGCTATTATGTTAAAAATGTTGTTGAACCTTTTAACCAAAACATCGGTTTCTATTGTGCTCCAAAAAGGCACCGCCGGGTAGCTCATTCCATTTTCCACTATCTTTTGAAATACAGTACGATTTTTATTTTCAGAAAAATAAGACAGATTGTAGGTTTCCGAGAGTGCAGGCAAAAAACCAGACATTTTGGAAAATTGGAATTGAACATCGCTTTGGGTTGTTAAATATCTTAAAAGAGCAAGTGATTCTCTTTTTACCTTTGTTGTTTTAAAAATTCCCAAATTTGAACCGCCCAAAAAATATTTTGCAGGTAAGCCTTTTTTTGCAGTTGGAGGAGTTATGCAACCATATTCTACCACTTGTGTATTTGAACCTTGCATAAAATTTTGGTTTTCAAGATAAATGAGTTTTGATGTTGTTTCTCCTATAAAGGCAGTTTTGCCTTGGTCAAAATCACTGCTCACGCCAGCAGTTGTTTTGTCTAAATTTGAATAATCGTTATAGCCATTTTTCACAAAGTCTAAATAAAAATAAATGCCATCTAAAGTTTTACTGTCTAGTAAATTGCTATTTGATAAATCTTCACTCAAAAAAGAGCCTCCTGCGCTGAAAACCCAAGATGCAAAATTATGGACAATGTTCCAATCGTTCTTTGCCGGATATTCCATTGGGCTTACAATTTTGTCGTTTATTGATAAGTTTGATTTTTTTATTTTTTGCAAAACATCTACGAATTTTTCTCTTGAGTTTATTGTGCTTGGATCTATATGCAGTGCCTTTAAAACATCTTCGCGATAATAAAATGGACGTACGTCCAAAAACCATGGAAGAGACGTGATGCTAGTGGAATTTTTGGGACTCATTGTTTCTCTTGATCCTGTTATGAACAAGTTTGGATTTCCCCAAATGCTAGTAATTGAATCAAGCGGCATAAGTGCGCCAATATCGGTGAGTGACGCAGCCCATGTGGAGGGAACTTGCACAACATCTGGTCCATTGCGAGTTGCTGCTGCCAGAACCATTTTTGAAAAACCGCTACCCCAATCCAAAATGGTAACTTCAACTTTTAGTCCTGGATTTTCAACATGAAAACCTTTTAAGATTTTACTCATATCGTCTAACGGGTTTGGACTATTGTTGAAAATCCACAGGTGTATTATTTTTTCAGAACGCGCTTCTTCTTTGCAACCGCAAAGAAAACACCCTGAAAAAAACAGAGCAAAAACTAGCAAAAATTTGAAGGGCAAGAATTTCATAGCACAAGTTTTCCTTTTGCGAAGAGATGAATTTTATGTTCTTCTAGCTCAACATACACCGTTTCTCCAAGTTCGTAGCGTTTGCTAAGCGGTACCTCAACTGCCAATGTTTGATGTTCACGTGAAACATAAATTATGGATTGTGAACCTGCATATTCCTGCATTTCCACTATCATAGGAATTGCATTTGGTTTTTCAGAGGTAATTTTTAAGTTTTCTGCTCTAATACCTATTTTTGCTTTTGGATAAGTTACCGTAGAACTTCTCAGTATTTTAGGAACCTCTATAGAAAAGTCAGCATTTATGAAATTTAAAAAACAACGATCATTTTCTTCTGTTGTTTCAAATTCAATAAAATTCATTTCTGGGTAACCTATAAAGCTCGCTACGGATTCATTTGCTGGTTGATTATAAAGTTCGTAGTTTGTGCCAACTTGCTGCATTCTTCCCATATTCAGGCAAACTATGCGGTTGCTTAGAGTCATGGCTTCGGAAGGGTTATGCGTTGCATACATAACGGTTGCTTGTAAATTTATGCAAAAACGTTTTATCACAGATTGTATTTTTATTTTGGATTGAGAATCTAATTCGGAAATAGGCTCATCTAGAATCAGAACTTGAGGATGTTTCACAAAAGCACGTGCAAGTGCCACAATTTGCCTTTCCGAAATAGGCAAAGCAGATGGTTTTAAATCCATTATGTTTGATATGTCTAACAAGTCTTCAATTTCGGCTACTCTTGTATTTATTATATTTTTGGGAATACTAGCCAGTTTAAGCCCAAATTCAAGATTTTTCCGTACGGTTAAATGAGGATAAAGAGCTTGGGAGCGAAACACCATTGCCAGATTTTCGTATTTGGGAGAAAATTCACTAAGGCTTTTTCCGTTGAAAAGTACGGTTCCAGAGTCTGGTTCGGTTAAACCAGCTACTATTCTCAATATGCGGGATTTTCCGCTGTTAATAGGACCGGTTAATGTTATAAATTCACCAGCTTTTACGTCTAAAGATATATCATTTAACAGAACTTCTTTATTTGGTTCCTTTCCGTATAGCGTGATTCTATTTAATGATATATTTACCACAGTTACCTACTGCCCACTTTCTGTTTGGCTGGCGTTTAAGTTATCCAGAACAAATAATTTACGAATAGGTTCAAAATACATTTCACTTTGTTCGTTATCCCTATTGAGGCGGGAATAGTTTAGCGCAACAAGCATTATTTCCAAGTTGTTATTTGCTGTTTTAACAAATTCGCTTATAGACACGCCTTCTTCCGTTAAGTCAACAACATAAGTGTCCCATTCCTCTTTTTCGGAAAGTTCAATAGCTTTTTCTTCGCTGTTAACATAGCGAATGGTAGCAAAAGGCAAAAGAAAAGCTAACGTTTCCTCCACTTGAGGCTGATTTTCTTTGTCTTCAATCCAAACTAAAATACGGCGGGACTTATAATCATAAACCTGTTGCAAAACAGGCTTTTCATCGTCAAGCTCCTCGTAATCCTCAAAATCTTCTTCTTCAAGTTTTACCATAGCATTAAATATAGTAAAAGCGATTAAGTCGCAAAGGGTATAGGGTATTGGGATTGGGATATAGGCGTTTCACAAAAAACGGCTTAAATTTGCCAAAAAGAAAGTAAATCTGCAATGCCCAAACCCTATACCCGTAAGACTGGGCATCTTTGGCTATCAGGCTTATCTGGTTTACTATATTACCAACTATGTATTTCGATTTACAAAAAATCTTTTTGGTTCAGCTTTCTATAAGAGATAGGGCTAGGGAACCCTTACCCGATAGCATTAACGCTTATGAACAATTTGCCGAATCCATTAAAAATGCAATGGGCAAGAATTTTTCCGTAGAAACAATCTTCATATTTGTTTTCCTTGTTTTGTTGTTTGTTGTGGCGGTGGTGTTTTTTGAAGTTTATCGTTCAAATAAGTCAAAGCAGAGCTTACGGGATTTGGCTTGGAAAAAATTTGATGCGCGAGCGGAGTTTTTGAAATTGAATAATTCAGCTATAGACCTATTAAAAAAAATTGTAGAAGAGTCTGGCTTGCAGGATCCAGGTTCAATAATAAAATCTCCTCATATATTTGAAAAATCGATTGAAGCTTATTATGAGAACAAAAAAATTAAATCTATATCCGATTCAAGACTTGCAAGCATAAGAGAATTGAGAAAAATGCTAGGATTTTCACCTCTCTCCAAAGATGTAGCTTTCATATCAACAAGGCAGTTTGAAGTGGGCGAGAAATGCACTGTGCAAATTCCCGAAGATGGGCCTGTTACACACAAAGGAATGTGTTTGATTAACAGTATGGAAGAACGCCATTGGTCAATAACTAATCTCCCTGGTCCCAAGGTACCTGTAAAAACATGGATATTTGTGAGCTTAATCAGAGCAGGTGATGCAGAATATACTTTTAGGGCACAAGTTTTAGAAGATGCAGATGGCTTTCTTGTTTTAGACCATACAAACAAGCTAAACCGTGCCCAACAAAGAAATTGGGTACGCATAGACGTTAGCATTCCTGTTGAAGTTACGCAAATATTAAACGAGGGCATAGGCGATATTTTCTCTGGCAAAATAATAGATATGTCTGGTGGAGGCTTTGGCATGGCTCTTCCAGTTAAACTTTCTAACGATTCGCGGTTATTGTTGAATTTTGAATTGCCAGGGCATGGAACAATAAGCGATTTGCCTGTGAAAGTGGTAAGGGTGGCTGGCTCATTTAACAACGATCCGTTAAGAACTGTACATAGCGTAGCTTTTGACGGCGAAGTTCACTTGATTCAGGAACAAATAATACAATATGTTTTTGAAAAACAGAGGCAAAATGCTCTAGCTTTGCAGACATAGCAAATATTGTTTGAGTTTTCTATATTTACCTTGTGCAGTTACGCAAAATAATTTCAAGAATACGCGGTGATAGCAAAACCGTAGGTTTGGATATTGGGCACCGCTTGATAAGGGCAGCTGTTGTTGGGCATAGGCAAGGTTCAAAAAAAACATTGCTCGCTCTGGAACACGATACTCTTCCTGAAGGCGTGGTGGTGGATAATGAAATACGCAATGTTCCAGTTCTAATAGACAAAATCAATGCATTGCTCACTAAAGCCATGCCTGGCGGCATTGAAGGAGATTTTGCGGTTTCCGTAAATTGGACATCTGGCATTTTATGCGATAGAATTTTGGTGAAGCCTGTTCCCAAGGTTCCAGAAAGTGAGCTTATACTCCAAGCTGCTATGGCCAGAAGCCCTTTTGATGATGCTGGAAACGTTTTGGACTATTCAATTTTAGGTCATAGAGAAGAGGGCACAGAGGCAATGATAGTCGCTGCCAAAAAAGATAGTTTGACTCCCTGGATAAATCTGTTTCAGGCTTTGAACCTGAAGCTCTTTGCCATAGATGTAGATGCCTTTGTTTTATCCAATGCGTATTTTGTATCTAAAACTCGTTCATTCTCTGATTCTGACGATGATGATGCGGTTTTGCTTTTGAATTTGGGCTATAAAAAATCTTATGCGGCTTTTTTGCGAAACGAACGTTTTAATTCCGCCCGTTCAATAGCTGGTGGTTCAATTCAAGAATTGCAGGAACAATTGTCTAGCTCGCTTGGCATTTCTACTGACCAATGCGGGGAACTCCTTATGGGAAACGAAACTAAGCAATCTGGGGTAGATAGCTCTAAAACAAAACCTGCAATGGAATATGTTTTTGAAGAAATAGCTATGAAAGTGGATACGGCACTTCGTTATTTCAGTTCTTCTGACAATTATAGAAAGCCCTCCAAAATAATAGTCGCTGGTGGTGGCTCAAACATAGTCGGTTTAATTCCTTTTCTTGCAAATAGGCTTTCGATGGATGCCGTGCGGTTAAATCCGTTTAAATCTGTGCAAATAGATAAAAAACGGTTCTTTGGAATAAATTGGGATACAGAAGCTAGCATATATACGGTTGCACTCGGTCTTGCGCTGAGGAGATTTTAATGGCAGACCTTCAAAACGAATATCAATTGATGGAAATAAACCTTTTGCCTATTGAATATAGGCAAAACAAGCTGAATTTATCGTGGCTTTTGGATGTACGAGTTATATGGGCTACATTTGCCCTTATTTTAGTAGCTTTGATATTATCCCTTTTATATTATCACGTAACTGAAACTACAAGCGAGTTGAAAAATGCTGTTGCGCAAACAAAGCAGGCTATAGAAAGGGAACGTCCATTGCTTGATAAAATAGCCGAATTGGAACAAAAACAAAAAGTTATAAAAGAAAAGAGCGATGCTCTGCGCTCAATACAAGTTAGCCGAAAACGCTGGGTTCTTATGTTTGAAGATTTTTCCACCACGCTTCCACCAGGAACTTGGATAGGTGGAATAATTCAGGAGGCAGACGTTATGAACATAAACTGCACAACTTGGAATTTTCCAGAGGTTGCGCTTTATATGCTAAAACTAGAACAAACGCAAAGTGTAACCGAGGTTTCTTTGACAAATATAAATGCTGTTAAAATTAATAATGAAGATGCTTACAATTTTTCGCTTAGAGTAAAATTTAATCCTAATTTGGGTTTAGAAACAGGGGTACGCTAGGGAGTTTTATTATGGCAACTTCAAAATATGACATGAGAGATAAAAAAAACATATACGTTGTATTTGTTATTATTGCTTGTTTAAGTTCCATATATATGTTCTATGATTCTATATGGATAGAATTTCAAATGGAGCAGCAAAAACTCATAGCCGAACAAAAAAACGCTCAGATAGAATTAGATAAAATAAACTCTCAGAGATCTCGCATTCCAATGCTTGAAGCAGATTTGCAAAAAGCAGAAATTGAGTTTGAAAGATTAAAGGAAATGTTTCCCGAAGAAGAAAAAGTTCCGCTTCGTTTACAAGATTTGTATTCGGTGGTAAGGGCTTCGGGTGTCAATATTCAGGTGTTTAAACCAAATGGGCAAGAGCAAAAAGAACACTTTGTAGAAAATAAATATTCTTTCAATGTCAATGCTGGATATCACATGCTTGGTTATTTGTTTGCAGAAATTGCTAATTTTAATTATCCAACAACCATAGACAATCTTAAATTAAATCGTTTTGGCTCCATAAGTCAAGAGGTAAAAAAAGCGGAAGAGCACGGTTGGGAACCAATAACGATGGGAGTTTCTTTTGATTTAACTACATTTACCTCAAGGAAGAAATGATATGATCAAGTGGCTTTTAGTTATTTTTTTTATAGCTCTCAACTCTTATGCAGAAGAGTCGGAATCACTCAATGGATTTTCCATTTTGCCACCTCGTATTTCAAGCATTTATGTGCAAAAAAATTCTGAGTGGGAAGAACTTCTAATAGTGCTAGATTCCGAATTGCCTAAAAATTTTATGCCAGAATTAGCCGATTCTACCATTGCATTAAAGATTAAAGATTCACCTGAACATTCTTCGGTGTTTAGAACCGCAAATTGTAGCTTTGCAAAGGGTTTGGCTTGGTCAGATGGCAAATTAACGGTGTATTTGAGCCAAGGCAAAAAACCTATCGTTATGATTATGAATAATAGGGTGCTTTTGATGCACGAAACGAATCCCGGCAAGCTAGAAAGTTGGCTGGCTATTCCCACGGGTGTGAAAAGGTCAAGTTATTTTTTGCCAAGTTACGAAGCACTCGCTTCTGGTCCAGCCGATTTTGCCAACCGTTTGAGCAGAAAGCAGGAAGGAAGTATTCCTCTTTCGCAAACTATACAAGTAAAAAGATCAGATGCTTCTTATGTGGTAGCCGAAGATATAGTATCTCTTTTTCCCGGACCAACCGAAAGCAGACCTTTGGAGGCACTTGAATTTGGTGACCGTTTAAAGGTTTTGGCAAAGCAGGCTCCTTTTTATAAGGTTCGTTTTCATAATAGAGAAGGTTATGTGTATCAGAGAGATGTTATTCAAGAATCTGAACTTACAACCTCTCAAAAAGACAAACTTCGTCGCTTAAAAAAAGAGGCACCGGGTGGTGTGGATAGCATTGCTGCAAAATTCGGATGGAAAGATGGAGACAAAATAAGTTATAGTTCCTTTGGTTTTAGAGATCCATTTGTGGAGGTTAAAAGCTCAAGCGGAGATGGCATTAACATTGATAATCTAACGCTCGCTGGCATTATTTACGAAAATGAAAGACCTCTGGCTCTTCTCACCGACAACAAATTGATGGGACATTCGTATACTCTTTATGAAGGTGATACTGTTAAAAACGGTAAAATACTCAAAATTTCAAAAAATAGCGTGATGTTTTTGTTGCAGGAATATGGCGTGAGTAGGCGTTATACAATGTCCTTGCCCGATAAGCACGGGGGTGTTCAATGAAAAAAAATATTATGGCAGTTATTTTGCTGCTAATTTTCTCCGTATCTTTTGCCGCTACTAAAAATAGTAGCAAAAGATATGATATGTCTTTTGTGGATGCAGATTTCCAATCTGTTTTCCATTCCATATCCGAGCTTGCAGGTAAAGATATATTGCTTGCTCCCGATGTTGTTGGAAGGCTTTCAATGACAGTTACAAAAAAAACCTGGTCAGAAATGATGAATATTGTATGCAATATGCACGACTTGATTTGGTTGGATGAAGGCAATTACATAAATGTTCAAAGAATGGCTTCTTATCAAAATAAAATAATAAGGGAATCGGAAAAACGTGAACAGAGTGATATGGTTGCTCCACTTGTGAGACGGAGTTTTCAAATAAGACATGCTTCGGCAGGTGAAATGTCGCGGGTTTTGGAAACAATAAAATCTTCACGCGGTCGCGTTTCTGTGGTAGACCGCAATAATGCCATAATAGTTTACGATACCGAAAGACGTTTGGCGCAAATGCAAAGTACTCTGAATGAATTAGATGTTGAAACTTTGCAGATAGTTATCACTGCTAAATTGGTTGTGGTTGATAGCCGCTTGGCAAACGATTTGGGTGTTGACTGGTCTAAAGTAACCGTTGGCGGCGATAATTCAAGAGTTCAGGCAGATTTTTCCAATTTGCCAGGTTTAGGTCTCATTTCTGAAGGTGATGCTGTAACTAATTTGACAGTGAAGGCTTTTGATCGGAATATGGAGGCTAAAATTTTAAATATTTTGAGCGATTCCCGTTCCGAAATTCTTGCAAGTCCACAAATTTCCGCCCTTGACCACACTGGGGCTCAAATATTCATGGGCGACCAAATTTCCATTCCACAGGTGGATGTCAATGGTAATACAGCCTATCAGATGGTGGAAAGCGGAATAAAATTAACTGTGACGCCACACGTTGCCGGCGATAACAGAATTTTGCTTGAGCTTCATACAGAAAACAATAGCTATGGATTTGACCAAGGACAAGTTGTGATAAACAAGCAAGAAGCTCAAACCAAAGTTGTGGTTTCTGATGGAGAAACAGTTGTAATAGGCGGTTTAACGAAAAACGATGAAATAGAGACCGAAACAGGAATCCCAATATTAAAAGATATTCCTATTTTAGGATATTTATTTAAGCATACCAGAAAAGAAATAAATAAAAAAGATTTGATTATATTTGTTACTCCGCGTATAATGCGAAATTATTTGACCGATTCGCCTGTGGCAGCTTCGGCAAATCAAAAAAACGCAGTAGATGCGGAAGAATACACCGATGATGGCTGGGAATGATATCAGGGATAATTTATCTGATTTTGCCGTTTTTGACGGCCCTGCCTGCCGTCATCTCCTTTGTTAAATGGAGAGAATCTTCATTTAGAGGACGAAGGCCCTTGTTGGAGTTTATCGGTTTTTTTGCTTTTTTCTCTCTTAATTCATTTTTTGTGTATGGGAATACATATTCTTATGATATTTGCAACTATATATTCAAAATAGCAGATCCTTTCTTTTTGCTGTTTTTAATTCAAAGAGATTTGTCTTATGCAATGAATAAAAAAAGCCAAAGAAGACTTTTGATTTTGATATTGGAAAATATGTTTTTGCAAATTGTTGTGCATGATTTTTTGAAAACGATTTACATTTACGAGCTTTTGAATTTATTTACCGAATTATTTTCTGTTTATGTTGTGCTTAGCGTTGGCAAAGAATATTATTTTTCTGCTTATATACCCAAAGTATCTAGGTATTTGCTAATAGTGTCTGTGATACCTTGTCTTTTGTTTGATACCTATTTTTTCAGATTTACTTTTATTTCATTTATTTTTTATGTATGCTTGGAGAACAGACGTAGCGAACTTTTTAGTTCGGAAAAAACCATAGAAAATCTTCTTGTTGAGCAAGGTAGATTTAGAAGCATGATGAATGAAATTTCTAATTCGATTAAGGATTTTTCAGATAAGAAAGATGCCGCAAAATCTTATTTAGATAGCTTGTGCCGTTTTTTATCTGCCAAGGGAGCTGCTATTTATGAATGGGATGGTAATAAAAAATATTTTTCCTGTGTGGCTATTTCTGGGCTTTACTTTCCTCCTGGCATAGGTAGTGAAAAATTATTCACAAGATCCGACCTATTGCTTGAAATGGCTTATAAGCATCATATAAAAGATGAAAAGTCCTTAATTTGGAAATGTGGGCATAATAGTTCTGGAGTGTTATTAAGCCATTCTACAGATAATATGGAAACTATATTGGGGAATTTATCTCAAGAGGTTCATTCAATAATACTTGTTCCGCTTATGCAAGAAGCAGATCTTCTTGGGGTTCTTGTTTTGGAAAACAAAATTGGGCTTGATTATCTTACGGAAACAGATTTTAATATGGCTAGAAATTTTGCTAATTTTGCCGCCATAATTTTAAACACCAGCCGAATAGCGGCACAGAAACACGAAAATTTGAGAATGTCAACGGAACTGAATTCTGGAAATTTGCTTCAAAGTTCCTTGTTTTTGAACAGTGTTCCTAAAGTAGCTGGAATAGACGTTTCGTTTTTTATGTCGCCTGCAAAAGAGATAGGTGGCGATTATTACGATTTTTTTGAAAAAGGCGATAAGCTTGCGCTTACTATAGCCGATGTGAGCGGAAAGGGTGTTTCTGCTGGTCTTATAGTTGCTATTTTGCAAACATATTTGCAAAATCAATATAAAAGAGAAAATGATTTGAAAAAACTTATAGTTGATTTGAATAAGTATTTGTCCAACAAAATAACCACAGGAATGTTTTTTGTTACATTGCTGTTTTTTGAATGGGATCCCAAGCAAAAAAAACTGCACTACGTAAGTTGTGGGCATGAGCATATTTTGCATTTTCATGCAAAAAACGAAACAATGGAATGCATTCGCTCTGGGGGGCTTGCCCTTATGATGGATGGTGATATAGACCCCTACATAAAAAACAAAGAGCTTGTTGTTGAAAAAGGAGATTCGGTAATTTTATATACCGATGGCATAACAGAAACTTTCAATTCTGGAAAACAAATTTTTGGGCTTGATAGGCTTGTGGATTTTTTTAAGAAAAACCCCATAAACAAAAACACAATAGAAAAACTGCTACCTCAAACCCTTAAAAAATGGCGTGGCCATCCAAATCAAACAGACGATATCACTTGCATACTTATGCAGTTTTAGCGAAATTTTCTATATTCAAACCTCCGGAGGATTTTGATGACCGATAAATTGTTTAAACATTTAATAGCTGGCGTTGCAGCCTTAATTGCTTTAATAACCTATTTTATAACAGTAGCTCCCACTGTTAGCTTTTGGGATTGCGGTGAGTTTATAGCCAGCGCTTACACTTTGGGCATACCGCATCCGCCCGGAAGGCCATTCTTCATTTTATTTGTGCGCGCAATAATGATATGCTTGCCAATGGTAGAGGAAATAGCTAAAAGGGCAAATTATATATCGGCTTTTGCTTCGGCAGCAGCAGTTTATATAACCGCGATTTTTGTTTGGGATTTGCTCGCAAGGCTAACCAAAAATGCTTCAAGACCTGTTTTTGCAGCAGCCTCTTTGAGTGCAGGCTTGCTTTTGATGTTTTCCGATACTTTTTGGTTTAACGCGGTGGAAGCCGAGGTATATAACCTTATAATGTTTGTGATGCTTTTGATTTCCTATTTAGGTTTGCATTATTTGGACTGCAAAGACGAAAAACGCGGGTTCCAGTATTTGTTGCTTATATGTTATCTCGCTTTTTTGGGCGTTGGTTTTCATCTTTTTGCAATGCTTGTTGTACCGGCTGTATTTGTTTTGGTTTTGCTTGCAGGTGGGCATCCGCTCAAAGATCTTGTTGGACGCTGGCCGCTATGGGTATCTGGCACAATTCTTTGTTCCGTTGTATATGCAATTTCCAATTTCCTCACTTGGTCTCTTATTCTTTTAGTGGTTCTTTTAGTGGCATGGTTTGTTGCGAAAAAAAGCCCCTTGCATAAAGATATATCCCTTTCCCTTGCTTTAACCGCCATCGCTCTAATAGGTTTTAGTGCCCATCTCTATATTCCAATTCGCTCTTCGCTAAATCCCACAATAGACGAAAATGATCCGGAAATAAGCATTAGAGATAACGATGGCAATTTGCAAATTAAAAATTTATTTCCATATAGAGATAATGAGAGTTGGCAGGCTTTTTACGATTATTTAGAGCGCAAACAATATGGCTCCGAAAGTATGATTGCTAGGTCTTTTTATAGGCGTTCTCAACCTGAAAATCAGTTTTTGGTGTTCCCTCATATGGGATACGGAGGCTATCAAATAGCGCAATACACGCCATTTAAACCCGGAGAAGTGAACTATTATCGCGGCGGTGTTTATTCAATAGACCCAGAAGTAAATTCTCCCGTTGTTCGCGGTTCCGTTGAATTTCCCACTCTAATGATGAGCATAGGCGAAAAGAAACCATTTCAGGCACTTGTATTTTTGCTAATTAACGGTTTGCTGCTGTGGATTGTGGTTATAGCTTTTAGGACAAATAAAAATATTGGCATATATTTGGCTTTGCTTTATGGATTTTGTTCCTTTGGTCTTTTGTGGTACTTGAATTTTGCAGACGGCACCAAACCAGAACGCCGCGACTACGATGTGTGGGTGCGGGAAATGCAGTATTACGTAGACGAGCTTTCTAGCCGCGGTATGGCGGCTAAAATCAGTATTCCAAACCCAAATGAACTTTTAAACGCTTGGCGCAAAATTAACAGCGATTATGCCAAAGGCGAACAAAGCAGCTCTGCAAGGCAAAGCTTGGCTTGGCAAAATTGGGAAAAAATACAAGCTATGTTTCAAAACGCAGGTGTACAAAAACCATCACTCCCAGACCCTGTGCATTTAGAGGTTAGGAATAGGGATTATTTTTACACTCCAGCTTTTGTGTTTATGTCTTTGCTTTATGGGCTTGGCATAGGATTTTTGCTTCTTAATATTCAGCAAAAGAAACGGAATTTATTGATGCCTAGCAGCATAGCTATAGCTGTGCTTTGTGGAGCAATTCCGCTTTTTGCCAATTACAAGGAGCATAACAGAGGAAATCTTTGGGTGCCCTGGGACTATGCTTATAACTTGCTCATGAGTTGCGAACCAAATGCCATTCTTTTCACAAATGGCGATAACGATACATTCCCTCTTTGGTTTGCCCAAGAAGTTGCCGGCATAAGAAAAGATGTTAGGGTAGTTAATTTGAGCCTTGGTAACACCGATTGGTATATAAAGCAAATACTAGACAACGAGCCTGTTCTAAAATTGAGCTATGATAAAATTGGCATAGACAGGGATATGGTGCTTTCAGAAAAAAATTACGAACATTCTTCGCAAAGAATAGAATTTTGGGTTAAAAAGGCAGAGCAGGCAATACCAACACTTACAAGGCAAATAGAAATTTTACAGGCAAAATTAGATTCTGGAGAAGGGGAGAGTGGTAGAATAGCGGAAGATCTTTTTAAGCGTAAACTTTGGCTTCAAACATACACTGCCTTGAAAGAATGGGGCGAGCCGCGCAAGCACGGCATTATGCAAACTCAATATAAACTGGTGGTTGATTTAACTATGAACAATCCAGATAAACCCATACACGTTTCAACAACCGTGGGGCTTTCCAATGCTGTTGGCTTGGATAAGTATATGGTTCAAAAAGGCATGATTTGGGATTTGGTAAAGGGGGAGCTAACTCCAAACAGAGACAGCATAGACGTAGAGAGAACGGCTTATCTTGTAGATAATGTATTTAAATATAGAGGTCTTGGTGATGGCACTACTTTTGTAAATTTCGAAACAGAGCAGTTGTTGTTCAACTATAATTCAATATATATTCGCCTTGCAATGTCGCAGAGAGATAATATTTCTTTTGAGCAAGGGCTTCATTATTTGGATATGGGCATAAAGCAATTTCCAAGCGAATGGCGTAATTACGCAGTTGCTTCTGAATTACTAATTGTATCTCATGATACTACTAAAGCAATAGAATATTTAGAAAAGGGCTTGAAAGTGGCTTCTACAGGTTCTGGTGCTAGGCATTTGCTGCGGCAATTGGATATTCTGAAAAATAGAGAATAAAGCGTGATGGATTTAAGCATTATTATTCCGGTAAAAGACGAAGCAGAGAGCCTGCCAGAATTACTTGCCGAAATTAAGGTTGCTGTTTTGCCTGCTGTGCAAAATATTGAGGTTATTGCCATAGACGATGGTTCAAGGGATAATTCTTGGGAAGTTTTGCAGAATTTGTCAAAGGAATATGATTTTTTAAAGGCAATTCGTTTTCAATACAACTGCGGAAAAGCCTCGGCTCTTTCGCTTGGTTTTCAGCTTGCAAGTGGCAAATATATTGCTACTATGGATGGAGATTTGCAAGATAATCCGGGCGAAATACCAGAAATGCTAAAAATGCTAGAAGAGGGTTCAGATTTGGTTAGCGGTTGGAAAAAGAAGCGGCATGACCCTTGGCACAAAACAATTCCGAGCAAGTTTTTCAATTTAACGGTTTCCATTGTTTGCGGGCAACGCTTACACGATTTTAATTGCGGATTAAAAGTATATAGAGCCGAGGTTGCAAAGAGTGTTCAACTGTACGGGGATTTCCACCGTTTTATTCCCCTTATGGCTTCTTGGAACGGATTTAAAATCACGGAAAAAGTGGTTGAGCATAGGGCAAGGCGGCATGGGATTTCCAAATATGGAGTTTCTAGGCTTGTGTCTGGTTTTTTGGATTTGCTAACTTTGATGTTTTTGCGCAAATTTGTGGTTAAACCTTTGCATTTTTTTGGAATGGTAGGTTTGCTTCTTTGCCTTGCAGCCACAGGTGTTTTTGGCTATTTTGGTTTTGAGTGGATATCCACTGGTGCACTTAGAGTTCGCCCTTTGCTCGTTTTGGCTGGATTCGCCTTTGTTTCGGGCATCCAGTTTATATCTCTTGGGCTTTTGGGCGAAATGCTAAATTCAAAATTGCAAAACAAAACTTATCCTATTGCAGATAAATTTTAATCGTTTGCTTCCAAGATGTGCTAGTTGCTTTAACAACATACAAGCCTCGTGGAAGGTCTGCGAACTGTACAAGATAGTTGCCTGGCTCAAATTTTAATGTGCGAATTGCATTGCCTTTCAAATCAAAAATTTGAAGTGCGGCATTGTTCAGAGTTTGCAAATTTACACCGTTATTCATTGAGTTGAGGGCATTGCTGTGTACAGGACGTGGCAAAACAATAGGCGTGTTGCCATTGCTGCTACTGCTGTTTGCCGAGCTTGAACTATTCTGCTGTGTACCACCAGAGCTGCTGCTCTTTACAGAGCTTGAACTGCTCTGCTGTGTACCACCAGAACTGCTACTCTTTACAGAACTTGAGCTATTCTGTTGCCCAGCGGAACTGCTACTTCTATTTACAGAACTACTGCTGCCTCCGCATTTAGAAGCTGGCTTATCTTGAGGGAATTGCATGGTGCCAATACATTTGAAATCTTTTATTGCCAAAGAACCTGTTTTTGCAGAAAGCCCCGATGCTGAACTTAAACCACCTTTGAGTTCCCAAACAAAGGCATTTACTTTAGACAAATTGAAATCCACTCCCTTACCCTTGTTGTCTCCAGAGGTTGCCCAGCTTGGTTGTTCAAGTTCTGCGGTCTTGACTGTAACAGTTTTCCATGCATTGTCGGAATCAGTGCCCATTTCTTTATAATGGTAGCCATAATTAGTAACCGTGCTCATTTGTACCTTGAAATTATGAGCTTTGCCTTTGTAGCTATATCTGAAACCTCCCTTGCAATTTGAAAAATCATAAGCAGTGCCATTATTTTGCGCATCCAAGCCCAAAGCCACATAAGGTTCCCATTTGTAGTTTCCCGCATCAAGGTTATATCGGTCTATTTTGGCAACCCAATCATTTCCATCTTTTAAAATTACCTTATAAGCATCCATATTTTCGCATTTTCCCTTTTCCTTGTTCCAATCATAAACTGTGGATTTGCTGTTTTGTATTGAAGATTTGCCTGTACCATCGGCACCTGACTCTGCGGCATCTGTAAATGCGTACCACTCTTCCCATGTTTTTGCAAAACGTTTATCGTCTTCGTTTTCGGCGGTTAACTGGTCTATTTTAACTCCAGAAGTATCTGAGGCGTTGGAGGTGCAGCCTGCGGAAGTGGTTGGTGCTAAGTTTGGCATATTGCCGGTTACTAGCAAGCCAGTTAAAAGTTGCAAAGACCTTTCAAAGTAGGCACCTTCGTTTCTACCTATTAAAGTAGTCCAATATGAATTGAGATTGGTTTGATAAGAGCTGCTTACTGTGAGGGCAGTCATCAATGAACCTATAAAAGTGCTATTTTTATCACCGCCCATAGTGCCGCTCAAACTAATTTTTCCTCCAACATTGCCAGGGCTTTGGTTATTAACCCAAGTAGCGAGTTTTGTGAGCAATGTTTTTGCATCTGCATGCCCAAACCAAGCATTTGCATGTGCCCAACGCCACGGAGCGCGAGCCGCATCGTAGCTGAAATCTGTTGAACTCAGTCCAGCTATGGGAGTTCCGCTGGCATTGCTCCAGTCGGAGGGTAGTCCTGTAGAGGAATTTGCATTGG
>Ga0182472_107188_pt1 | contig 22848 bp, 18 predicted proteins | sample TergutNc150P3_FD_120804 | JGI IMG/M metagenome (GOLD analysis project Ga0182472, IMG submission 120804)
CTTTGAAAATCCCTCACAATCATCGGAAAAGGGTGAGGACCCATAACCGAGCCAAGCACATAATGAGTGTCTGCAACTCTGGAAACCCATTCCCGCATTGTTTCGCTAACCGCATCTTTTAATGTTTGGGTTCCGCTTTCAACAGCATTTACTTTTGCCCCCAATAATTCCATTCTGTAAACATTTAATTTTTGCCGCTCGGTATCTTCTTTACCCATGAAAATTTCACATTCCATGCCAAGCAAAGCCGCCGCCGTTGCACAAGCAACGCCGTGCTGCCCAGCACCCGTCTCTGCAATAACGCGGGTTTTGCCCATCTTCTTTGCCAAAAGAACCTGACCAAGTACATTATTTATTTTATGCGAACCAGTGTGGTTTAAATCTTCTCTTTTCAAATAAACTTTTGCCCCGCCCAAATCTCGGCTCATTTTTTCTGCATAATAGAGCAAAGAAGGTCGCCCTGCATAGTTATTCAAAAGAGATGTAAGTTCCGAGTTAAAATCTTTATCTTCTTTGTAATGCAAATACGTTTTCTCAAGATTCTGAATCTCGTTCATCAAGGTTTCTGGAATATACTGCCCACCGTGAATGCCAAACCTGCCATTAGTCATGGTGGTAAGGTAGAAAATTCAACCCCTCACCATCCTGCAAGCCTCAATAATCTTCTCCCTATCCTTTTCGCCTTTCTCATTTTCCACGCCGCTGCTTATATCTATTCCATAAGAATTTAGCTTTACAGCCTCTTTAATATTATTTAAATTTATGCCACCAGCCAAGAAAAATTCCTTGTCGCATTTGGGGATTAAACTCCAGTCAAAAGATTTGCCTGTTCCGCCTTTGCCGTTATCAAAAAGCAAGTAGTCTGCATTTGCGGGTTTTATGCTTTCTATGTTCACAGCTTTTATCACAGGAACATCGCAAGTTTTTTTTAGCGTGGTTATGTAGTCTTCGCTTTCGTTGCCATGAAGTTGCGCAATATTTATTATACCAGAATTATACAGTTTAATTATAGAAGGTATTTCCGCATTTACAAATACGCCAACAACCGTTATTTGCGGATTCAACCGCTTTTTAAACAAAGCCGCTGTTTCAGAATTAATTTGTCGATGGCTCTTTGCAAAAACAAATCCTACGAAATCTGGCTTTGCCTCGTTCGCAAATTCAATATCTTGCTCTCTAAACAATCCGCATATTTTAATTTTTGGCATTTGTAGAATATAGTAAGCGTTTTTGTTTGAATCCCAATTTCTAACTTAACCCCATGATTATTCTCCCTGCCATTGAACAGGATTTTGAGTGGATTAAAGCCATTCAAAGCGAGGCGGGATTGCCTTTGTGGAAGCCAAATTCCTCTTCTTGGGTTTTGGAGCAAAGTGCTTTTGCTATATGGCAGGTTGCAGGTGATGAATGCGAGCTTTTATCCATTGCTGTGAATGCAGCCGAGCGAGGCAAAGGTTACGCAAAAGCCTTGGTGGAACATAGTCACAGAGAACTTTCAAAACAAGGCTTTAAAAAATTTTTTTTAGAGGTGAGAGAAAACAACACTGCAGCTATCTCTCTCTACAAAAAACTGGGCTATGAAAAAATTGCAGAAAGAAAAAAATATTATGCAGATGGGGAATGTGCGGTGGTGATGACAACATCATTATTCCCTTCAATAACCTTGCCGCATTCAATAACTGTTTCGCCTTTGCCTTCCAAATGACTGCGAATTTCTGCCACATTGCTTGGGGCTGCAAACACCAGCATTCCTATTCCCATATTAAATGTTCGGTACATTTCATCTAGCTCAACATTGCCGCATTTTTGAATTAGGTTGAAAATTTCTGGAACTTTCCAAGCAGAGATATTTATTTGAACGGAAACGCCTTTGGGAAGAATGCGGGGAATATTGCCCTGAAAACCCGAACCTGTTATGTGCACTAAACCTTGCAATTTTTTTGCGTGAACCAAATCTATCAATGAGTGGTAATAACTGCGGTGCGGAACTGCCAATGCCTCGCCTATTGTGCCCTCTATTCCATCTACTTTTGAATCCAGTTTATAGCCGCCTGCCTCAAACAATGCTTTGCGGGCAAGGGAGTAACCATTTGTGTGGAGACCTGTGGATGGCAACCCCAAAACAACGGTACCCGGCACAATGCTTTTGCCATCTATAATTTCATCTCTCTCAACAACGCCTACTATTGTTCCAGAAATATCGTATTCGCCCTCGTGATACATGCCGGGCATCTCGGCTGTTTCTCCGCCAATTAAAACGCAATCGTTTTCTCTGCAAGCGAGTGCCATGCCTTCTACCACGGCTTCCAAAACCCCGCTTTCCAGCTTTCCTGTTGCCAAATAGTCTAAAAAGAAAAGGGGCCTAGCTCCTTGAACCAGAATATCGTTGCAGCAGTGATTCACAATATCTTGACCTGGTAGGTTATGGCTTTTTAATCCAAAATGCACTTTTAATTTTGTGCCAACACCATCAACCGAAGATACAAGAACGGGCTGCTTTAAGCCCAAATGGTTTAGGGTGAACAAGCCGCCAAAATTGCCAATATCACCTAACACTCCGGCGTTAAAAGTTGTGCGAACAGATTTTTTAACGCCAACCATAGCCTTGTCGGCTCGTGCAAGAGATACTCCCGCATCTTCGTAATTCATTTATTCCTCAATACAATTCTTTAAGCATCTTTTCTATAACATCTGGGCTGAAACGGTCTTGGCGTTTGCCGTTCACATAAAAGTTTGGTGTTCCCTGAACTCCAACTTCCATGCCTAGTTTCATGTCACGATCTATTATAGCTTGCTTGTCGGCATCTAAAACCATATCTTTCTTGAATTGCTCAACATTCAATCCTGTTTTTTTTGCAATCTCTATAAAGGTGGAATCGTTCAGGCTTTGGAAATTAGGAGCAAGAGCCCAGCGATATTCCCAGAATTTGCCCTGTTTTTGAGCAGCCATTGCTGCTGCTGCTGCTGCTGGAGCTGAATTATGGAAACTCAATGGGAAGTTTTTATATACTAGGCGAATTTTGTCTGGGTTGGCACGGGTTATAGAGTCTAAATAGGGAGAAATTCTTGCGCAGTAGGGGCATTGAAATTCGCTAAATTCAACAATCACTATTTTTGCCTTGGGGCTGCCTAGAGACGGGCTTCCTTCTAGTTGCAAGTCCCAAACTTTGTTGGCGTTTTCAAGTTCCTTTTTAACCTGTTCAAAAGAGGAACCCATTCCTTTTTCCAAAACAAAGCCTAGAACGTTTTTGACTTCGGCAAGCTCGGTGGCGAGGCTATCTGCTTTTTTTTGCAGAGCTTCGGGGCTTTGGGGGGCGGGTTTTGCAATCTCACAAGAGACTAGCGAGAGAAAGAACAGCGAGAGAATGATAATTTTTTTCATGGGAGTAAATATAGTAAAATATTTTCCTCATTTTTGGCGCGTTTTGCCAAATCTTCGCAATGCTTTATTTTACCCTGAATTTCCTTATACAAATCAAAATCATTCCGCGTTTCTTTTAATTCTGCTTTTAGGCGCGAAATACGAAGTTTGAGAAGAGCGTTTGAAAAATCCATTATTGCGCTTTCACTTGTCCAAGGTTTTTCGGGCAGGCGGCTGAGCAGTTCTATATAGGAAGCAGGCAATTTGTCGTAGAGAATTTTCAAATCGATTTTGCCAGTTTCTTCAAAAAGAGCATAGCCATAATCCAAAAGCTCTGCAAGCCAGCGCGAACTAAAAAGGCAAGGGTCGCAAATTTTAATGGCTATAGATTGAAGCTGGGGATTTCTGAAAATTACGCTCACAAGCCAAATCTCATCGCTTGGCAGTGATTTCCAAGGGATTTCTGGAACGCTTTCCGTTATTTCTTTAGTTTGATTTGCAGAGATTTTTTTTGCTTGCAAAGCGGGTAGGCTTTTATCTGCACCAAATCTTTCGTTTAATAAATTCAAATACTGCTTTTTAAGTTCAGCATTATCCATTGTAGCTATAAGTTTTTTTGTTCTCGAAACAAAATTTGCCTTTTCTTCGGGGCTTGAAATCGGATTTTTGTCTGCTAAATAGTTGAGCCAGTTCTTCGCTCTCTCCTGCAATTTTTTAAAAGCCTCTGCTCCGCCTTGCCTAACAAGGGAATCCGGGTCTGCTTTTTCTCCGCTCTCAGTTGTTAAATTCACAATTTTAATGGCAAAGCTATGCGAAAGCAAAACCTCTATGCAACGTTCCGTGGCGGTTTGCCCAGCAGCATCTCCGTCTAGGCTTATAAATGCAGATTTTGTGTACCTAGCTAGCAATTTTGCTTGCGTTTCGGAAAGGGCTGTTCCAGAAATTGCCACCACATTTTCCACTCCGCTTTGGAACATTGAAATCACGTCAAAATAACCCTCAACCAAAATCACAGAATTCTCTTTTGATATTGCCTTGCGACTTTGGTTTAAGCCAAAAAGAATTTCGCTTTTGTTGTAAATAAGCGTTTCTGGTGAGTTCATATATTTGGCAGGGCTGTTCCCGCCCAAATCGCGCCCGCCAAAACCGACTATTGCCCCTGACAAACTGCAAATAGGAATCATCAACCTATCTCTGAATTTATCAAAGGCCTTGCCATCTTTATCGGCAGCAAGACCGGCCTTTAAAACAAGTTCCGGTTTAAATCCGTTTTTGACAGCTGCTTCTAAAAATCCAACTTGAGGAGCATAGCCAAGCCCAAATAAATCCTTTGTTTTTTCGGTTATCTCTCTTTGTTCCAAATATTTTTTTGCAAACTCAGATTTCAAAAGCTGTTCCCTGAACCAAGAGGCGGCAAATTCGTTTATCTTGCGGATTAAATCTTTTTCTTCAATGTTTTCATCTGGAATTTGCGTTAATTTTGGTGGCAAAATAAAACCAACGGTATTTGCCACGAACTCAACCGCGGTGAGAAAATCCACCTTTTCGTGTTCCATAACAAATTTGAACACATTGCCACCCGCTCCGCAAGCAAAGCATTTGTAAATGCCCATGTGCGGATTAACATTCATGCTGGGATTGCTGTCGTTGTGAAAGGGGCAAAGCCCTAAAAATTTTCCTCCGCCAGTTCGCTTTAATGGCACAAACTGCTCTATCACGAGGCTTATGTCTGTAGCTTCTCTAAGCTGCCTTATTGTTTCTTCGCTGTAAACAAGGGGCATTAGAAATTCCCTTCTAAAAATCTTTGCAGGATTATGGCGGCAGCGGCTTTGTCGATTTTATCCTTAGGGCAACCACGCAGGGCTGCCCTTACAGCACCCACGTTTAATTTTGTTGTTGCCTCTTGGGTGCTGTATGATTCGTCTTGTATGTGCAATTCTATTTTTGGGAATTTTTTGCGCAGTTCGGTGGCGAATGCTTCTACGGTTTTTTGTTTGCTGTCGGGGTGGTTGTTTGGGTGAATTGGCATTCCGAGAATGAAATCGGTTATTTTGTTTTCTTTTGAGAGCCTTTCCAGTTCTGCCCACAAATTTTTTTCTTTTAGGTCTATGGTTTCTCTTGGGAATGCTATGCCAATAAGCTCACTGGCATAGGCTATTCCAACTCGTCTTTCTCCGTAGTCTATGGCAAGGTAATTTTTTGGCATTTCGTTTTCTTGTTAAAGGTTACTTAAACACAAATATCACAAGCTCATTATTAGTGAATGTGCGGATTGGCATCCATTGGCCAATGCCACTGGTTACGAACCAAGGGATGCCGTTTAAATTGCCAAGCCCATAAACTAAAGGCCATAAAAAATGAATTACAATTGTTGCTGGAAAAAACTGCCCAGCGTGCGTATGACCACTCATAGCAAAATCTGGCAATCTGTAAAAACCAGTATCTTGCTTGTCTAAACCCCTTGGCTGATGGTCTAGCAAAAACCAAGGAACGGAATCGTCTTCTGGCATAAGTTCTTTTAGCGGAGTTCTGTTTCGCTTTAGCTTTTTTGCACAGTTATGATCCAAGCGACCAGTTAGGCAAAAATATTCATTGCAAACAGTAGAATCCATAAGCAACACCACATTACCCAAATTTTTCAGCCATGCAACGGTGCTTCGTTCATTAGACATATTAAAACTTTCATGGTTGCCAACCACAGCAAAAAAACCAAGCGGGGCGTTTATTTGTTTGAAAAGAGAATCGTAGCCTTTTTTTTGCAATTTTTGTGCAGAAATATCGGCTAAATCACCTGCAAAAAATATGGCATTCGGTTGTAACACGCGGAGGGAATCTAGCAGTCTTTCCAACTTGTCTTTTTGAAAAAGATTGTCAAAATGAATATCAGAAAACAAAGCTATTCGCAAAGTTTTTTTGGGAGTTGTTGATAAGGTTTCATTTACGCTTGTCACTTTAAATCTGTTTTGTGAGGGTGCCCCTATTAAAAAGAATGCTACAGTTAAAAGCGCAACAGCACTTGCAAGAATGGGTTCTCTTCGCATTCTAATCCGTTTGATCGCGATTTTCTTTTTTCCTAAAATTAGCCTTATGCCCAAATATAAATCCCAAAAAATGCAGAAAAATACCCAGTTTGCCAAAAACACCGTTGAAAAAGTACCTATTGCTTGCAAAATTCCCGCAACAACATCGTCTTTAATTGCTCTCTGAAAAAAATTCGCAGCAAAACAAAGCACAAAAAGCAAGGCTCCCGGATAGCGATATTTTCTTTTGAACACAAAACGAAAACGCCACCAAGCATACACAAGTATGGAAAGAAAAAAAACTATTACAAGCATGTATGGAAAATAAGAGAACATTTTTATTTTTCTTCCTGTATTCTTGGGAACAGAGCTTCGCCTTTCCCCAAAATTTCTCCACCTTTTAGAGGTCCATCGCCTGCACCTAGCATTAAACGCCCCTGCTCCATTTTTTGCGGCATAACAGGTGAAAGCAAAGAAAGAGCTATTCGCAAAGCTTCTGCTCCTGTGTATAAAACAGTTGCCAATTTATCTCTGTCTTTTTGCTCTGTGCTTTTTGCGAGTTTCCAAGGTGCGGTTATTTCCAAATATCTGTTCAGTGCTTTAACCGAATTCAAAATTTCTTCCACCACCAAACTGAGTTTTGCCTCTCCTATATTTTCCTTTGCAAACTGAGTGGCTTTTTTGGAATAACCTAGCAATTCCGCTTCTTCTGCTCCGCTTTCCACAGGTGCTGGAATTTTGCCATCAAAATTTGTCAAGGTCAATTTATGAATTCTATTTAACCCATTGCCCAAATCGTTTGCTAAATCTGAATTTATTCTGCGAACAAAACTATCGTGGGCAAACGTAGCATCTAAACCAACCACCATTTCGCGAATTAAAAAATAGCGAAAAACATCAACCCCAAAAGTTTCAACATAGTCCATAGGATTAACACCCGTTCCGCTTGTCTTGCTCATTTTTGAGCCATCTATAAGCCACCAGCCATGCGCCAAAACGTGCTTTGGGAGTTCCCAGCCCATTGCCATTATTATTGTAGGCCAGTAAATGCAATGAGTTGTTAAAATATCCTTGCCTATAATGTGAAAATCTGCGGGCCACATCTGCGAGCCGTCTTTGTGTTTCTTATCTTGAACGCCGCTGATATAGTTTTCAAGCGCATCCACCCAAACATAAGTCACAAAATCTTCGTCAAATGGAAGCGGAATGCCCCAGGAAAGGCGTGATTTTGGGCGGCTTATGCACAGGTCGTTCAATGGTTTTTTCAAAAAGCCTAGCACTTCGTTTTTGCGAAAATCTGGTAAAATCCAGTTTGGATTTTCGTTTATATAGTCAATTAGTTTTTGCTGATAGTTGCTCATTTTAAAGAAATAATTTTTCTCGCACAACCATTCAACCGCGCGGCCACTGATGGGGTCTTTGCCATCTACAAGTTCGCTCTCCTCAAAAAATCTCTCTTCGCCAACAGAATACCAGCCTGAATATTCTTTTGAATAAATTTCTCCTTTGTCAAAAAGTACTTGCAGGGAATCTTGCACAAATTTTTTGTGATGAGCATCTGTGGTGCGAATGAAATATCCATAGTCAATATTCAATTTAGGCCACAAATTTCTGAAATGCTCGCTATATTCATCAACGTGCTGCTGCGGAGAAATGCCACGAGTTGCAGCTGCCTTTTGTACTTTTTGCCCATGTTCGTCTACACCTGTCATAAAAAAAGCATCGTAGCCAAAAAGTTTATGATAGCGTGTTAGCACATCGGTTAAAACCGTAGTGTATGCGTGCCCTATGTGCGGGCGATCGTTTACATAGTAAATTGGGGTTGTTGCGTAGAAATTAGGCATTGGGGTAAGATAGAAAATTTTTACTATATTGCAAACCAGACGTATGCCTATTGCGAAATTAACCGTGCCACATTTAAGCCCAGAAGAAAGCCGGCCTGGACACTTGAATATTTGCCCTCCTAGTGAGCGGGCACCTTTTTTGCTAAAAAGCCCATACGCCCCCGCAGGCGACCAGCCCCAAGCCATTGAAGCAATAACAAAGGCATTCCAAAACGGCGAAAAATTCCAGGTTCTTTTGGGCGTAACGGGTAGCGGGAAAACATTTACAATGGCAAATGTCATAAGAAATCTGTCAAAGCCAACTTTGATTTTAACACACAACAAAACACTCGCCGCACAGCTTTACCACGAATTCAAAACATTTTTCCCAGAAAACGCAGTTGAATATTTTGTTAGCTATTACGACTACTACCAACCCGAAGCCTATATTGTGTCTAGCGATATTTTTATAGACAAAGATGCCGCTATAAACGATGAAATAGACAAATTGCGACTCCGCGCCACTAAAAATTTGCTCACTCGCAGAGATACAATAATAGTAGCCTCTGTAAGCTGCATTTACGGTTTGGGAAGCCCTGCGGAATATTTTGAGTTGATGGTTCGCCTTAAAGTTGGTGAAGAAAGAGATAGAAACAGCGTTTTGAAAGACTTGGTTGCAATTCAATACGACCGCAACGACTATGCTTTGGAACGCGGAACATTCAGGGTGCGTGGAGACCGCATAGATATTTATCCTAGCTATGACGATACTGGGCTTCGCATAGAACTCTTTGGCGACACAATAGAAAAACTTTCTTTGTTTCATTTGGTATCTGGCGAGACAATAAAAAATGTTTGCGAAATAGTTGTTGCACCCGCAAAGCATTTTGTAACCAGAGAAGATAGCAGAGTGAAAATTATAAAAAAAATTCAAAAAGAGCTAGACCTTAGATTATACGAATTGCAAGCAGAGGGCAAGGATTTGGAAGCGGCAAGACTTAACAGCCGTGTTCGCTATGATATGGAACTTATAAGGGAAACCGGAATTTGCCCAGGGATAGAAAATTATTCGCGAATTGTTGAAAACAGAAAACCCGGTACCAGACCATTCACGCTTTTGGATTATTTTGGCAAAGACTGGCTTATGATTATTGATGAATCGCACGCCAGCATTCCGCAGGTGGGTGCTATGAGCGAGGGCGATAAAGTTCGCAAAACAACCCTTGTGGATTACGGATGGCGACTGCCCTGCGCCTTGGATAACCGCCCAATGAACTTCACGGAGTTTGAGTATGAAATGCCAAATAATGTGCTTTTTGTTAGCGCAACGCCCGCAGATTACGAACTCAAAAAAACAACAGGAAACATTGTTGAGCAAATAAACCGCCCCACAGGTTTGCTAGACCCAAAAATTGATGTTATGCCAGTGGAAGGGCAAATGAAAGATTTGCTCTCACACATAACAGCAACTGTTTCAAATGGAAATAGAGTTTTGGTAACAACGCTCACAAAAAAAATGGCACAGGATTTAACAGATTTTTTACTGGACAAAAAAGTCAAGGCGAGATATTTGCACAGTGATATTAAAACACTAGACAGGCACGAGATTATACGCGACCTCAGAATTGGGAAATTTGATGTTTTGGTTGGGATAAATCTTTTGCGCGAGGGTTTGGACTTGCCAGAAGTAGCGTTGGTTGCGGTTTTAGATGCAGACAAAGAAGGTTTTTTAAGAAATTACAAAAGCCTAATTCAAACTATGGGCAGGGCAAGCAGAAATGTGAAAGGCAGGGTTATTCTCTATGCAGACAAAATGACAGACTCCATGAAAAAAGCAATTCTGGAAACAAACCGCCGCAGAAACAAGCAAATTGAATTCAACAGGCAAAACAATATAACCCCAAAAAATGTGCAGAGAAAGCTAGAAGACTTAATGGAAATTCAAGATCCATTAATGGATGTTCGCGGCAAAAACAAGAAAATCGGCGATAAACGCCGAAGTTTGGCTTCAGACAATATTGAGGAATTGGAACAGGCTATGAAGGCAGCGGCAGCACGGCTTGATTTTGAAGAAGCGGCGCGGCTTAGGGATATTATTCGTAAGTTGGCGCAATAAATATTTTACTATTTTCCCACTATGATAAAAATTCTAATTCCTTATGCACTCAGGGCATTTACCGAGCGCAATGCAGAAGTGGAAGTAGAAGGCGGCACGGCAGGCGAGGCAGTTAATGCGCTTGCAAATGCTTATCCAGCCCTTAAAACCCACTTGTTTGCAGAAGATGGTCAGCTTCGCAATTTTATTAACTTGTTTGTTGATGGCACAAACATCAATAACTTGCAGGGATTAAATACCCCTATAAAAGAAAATGGCGAAATGATGCTCGTTCCTGCCATTGCCGGTGGCTCCGATTCTCCAAACCTCTCAAACGAAGAGATTGCGCGTTACAGCCGCCATCTGCTTTTGCCAGAAATTGGAGTTGAAGGGCAAAAAAAATTAAAGGCAGCAAAAGTCTTGATAGTTGGCACGGGTGGCCTTGGCGCACCGCTTGCCTTGTATCTTTCGGCGGCTGGCGTTGGAACAATAGGCTTGGTGGATTTTGATGTGGTGGACGAATCAAATCTTCAAAGGCAAATAATTCACAGCACACGCGATGTGGGCAGGCCCAAAACTGCATCTGCAAAAGATAGAATTAAGGGAATAAATCCATTGGTGAATGTGGTTACCCATAACGCAATGCTCACAAGCCAAAACGCACTGGAACTTTTTGAGGGTTACGACATTATAGCAGATGGAACCGATAATTTTCAAACACGCTATTTGGTAAACGATGCTTGCATATTCCTAAACAAACTTAATGTTTACGGCTCGGTGTTTCAGTTCGATGGGCAAGCAAGCGTTTTTGGTGCAAAAGAAGGTCCCTGCTACCGCTGTCTTTATCCAACACCTCCACCCCCCGGACTTGTGCCTTCGTGCGCAGAGGGCGGAGTTATGGGCGTGCTGCCCGGCATTATAGGAACCATACAAGCAGCAGAAGCCATTAAGTTAATAGTGGGTGGGGCAAAGCCATTGATCGGTCGTTTGCTTTTGTTTGATGCATGGCGCATGACATTCCGCGAATTGAAACTTGAAAAAAATCCCGACTGCCCCGTATGCGGAAAAAATCCATCTATTCACGAACTCATTGATTACGAACAGTTTTGTGGCTTGAAAAAGAATAATGAAAGCAAACCAATAGATACCATAACCGCTATTGAATTAAAGAAAAAACTTGATGATGGAGAAAAAATTCAATTTATAGATATTCGCGAACCACATGAGCGCGCCATTGTAAAATTTCCAAATGCTATTGTGATGCCTCTTGGTCAGTTGGAAAGGCGCATGGATGAACTTGACCCTTCCATAGATGCTGTATTTCTTTGCAAAATAGGGCAGCGCAGTATTTTGGGTATAAGAACCTTGCAAGAAGCCGGATACAAAGGCAAAATGCTGAACTTGCAAGACGGCCTCAACGCTTGGGCACGCGATGTGGATAATAGCATGCCGGTGTATTGAGGCAGCGGTAAACAACCTAGGTTTTTCTATATTCCCCAAACGATGCTTCGCTTTCTCCTAATTCTGCTTTTGTGCGCTCTTTTTGCGGCGTGTTCCTCTGATGATTCTGCAACTTTAAAAGAATGGTTTGACGACCAAGTTATTGCAACGTCTTATGGCAAGGAATATCAAGAAATTGACGTTTCATTTAAGGATTATAATTTGGGATACGATAGCTCTGCCTATATGGTTAGCTCTTATGCTGCGCTTGGCAATGTGAATGATGTGGAGCAGATGCTTTATTTTGGGTTGAAAGTTGCAGACTCTCTTTCTCCTATTTGGAAATTGAAACCTGATAGCATTTTTTATGCGAATTTTTATGGTGGTGAGGTTCCAGAGGAACATAAGAAATTAGAAGCGAGATTTTACTGGTTAAAAGAAGAAAAAACAGAACACGACTCCACTTGGCTCAAATTTCAAAACGGTTTCAAAGATTCTGCAAACATAAGCGTTGATTCATTTAGCATTTCTCTGCCAGAAGAATTCTTGAAACTTAAAGCTGATACCATTAGGTTGCTTACAGGCATAAAGTTGCTCACAAATAATGCAGTTTTACGTATTGCTCCACCCGATACTTCAAACATACCTGGCGTATTCCGTGTTGCACAGAAAACACACGTGGGGCACTGTGAGAATTTGTGTTTACACGCAGGAGTTAGGGAGTCTCTCAATGTTGTTCTTAAAGTAGATGAAATAAAAACTGGAAAAACAGTTGTTTTTGCACAATTGATTTTACCCAAATCAAGCGATACCACAGGAAGCGAACTTGGGCATCCGATGCCAGTGTTTGTATATAACGAAGAGTACAAGATAGATGAAGATTTTGTAAAAGTTCACGGACATCCAAATCTTTTATTTTGGGAAAGCGATACCTTAAAACTCCAAGTCACGAAAAAACTGCGCAACTATGTAAAGGCTGCCAAGTTACAAGATACCATTGGCTTCACATTAAGGCTTGGAAATCCAATGCTAAACCCAACATCTCTTTCTTTTTTCAACTCCAATTTTTCAAGCAGACCCGCTTATGCAAGCTATGATTTTTACACAGCTTTAAAAGGAGACAAGGCAAAATTAAGGCTTTGGTATGCTGAAACAGATTAACATTAAAAATTTAGCCTTGATAGCAAACGCAGAAATCTCTTTTTCAAACGGATTCTGGGCTATAACTGGTGAAACGGGCGCGGGAAAATCCGTGTTTTTGAGTGCCTTAAAACTTTTGTGTGGAGCAAAAGCAGTGGCAGGGCAAATTAGAAATGGCGAGGAATGTGCAGTTTTAAAAGGGCTTTTCAACATTGAAAAATTAAGCGATGTAAAAGAATTTTTACAGGAAAGGGAAATAGATTTTGAAGATGGCGAACTTGAAATTCAACGTGAAATTTTCGCAAACGGAAAGAGCAAAGCTCGCATAAATGGTGTTATTTCAAGCACACGCGACTTGCAAGAACTAGGCGAAAAACTGGTGCAAATGCACGGACAAAGCGAGCAAACCTTGCTAAAAGATATTAGAGCACAACAAAAATTCATAGATGCCTATTGCGGAAACGAAGAACTTTTGCAAAAATGCAAGGACTCTTTTGAAAAATGGAATGAGGTGAATAAAAAAATAGAGGAATGCAAAAAAAATGCGGAGTCCATTGCACAGCAAAAAGATTTTTTGCAATTTCAGTTAAAAGAACTCGCAAGTGCAAACTTAAAACCAAACGAAGAAGAAGAATGCGAAAATATTGTGCAAAGCTCCGCAAGCTCCGAGTTCAAGAGAAAAATCTCAATTGAATGTTTGGATTTGCTGATAAGCGAACGCGGCATTTTAGAGCGTTTGGGTGAACTCGTTTCCAGATTGCAAAAATTTGAAAGCAAATGTAGCGATGCCCCCAAAGCAGATGCAGCAATAACAGCAGAAGAAAGCCTTAAAGTTTTGAGCCAAGAACTGAAAAAAACGAGCAAGCCAGAACATTACAGTGTACAGCAAATAGAACACGCAAATGAGAGAATTGCCCTAATACAAAAACTAAAACGCAAATACCGCACAGATTTGAACGGCTTAATAGATTTGCGTGAAAAGAGAAAACTGGAGTTGGATAGTTTGGAAAACTCAGACTCTGATATAGCAGAATTGCAAAAAAACTCCTCCAAACTCAGGCTTGAATTTGAAAAAAACGCCTCTGAACTCTCAAAAAAAAGGGTTTCTGGCGCAAAAAAACTGGATGCAGAGGTTGAAGAGATTTTGCACACCCTAGCCATGCCAACCGCCATATTCTCCACACGCTTCACGCAGGTGGAAAATTTGAACGCCTCCGGTGCGGAGCAAGGGGAATTTTGGCTTGCCCCAAACAAGGGCGAGGGTTCCAAGCCCTTGAAGCAAGCCGCAAGCGGCGGCGAACTATCCCGCGTTTTGCTCTCATTTAAATGCGCAATGGCAGAAAGAGACAAAATCCCCCTTTTGGTTTTTGACGAGGTGGACAGTGGAATCAGCGGCGAAACCGCCCATAAAGTGGGAGAATGCCTGCGTGAGCTTGGCAAATATCACCAAGTGCTTACAATAACGCACTTGCATCAGGTTGCGGCACAGGCAAGCGGTCAATTTTGCGTAAAAAAGATAGAAACAAAGGAACGCACCTACACAACCGTGGAGCCTTTGAGCGAAAAAGCGCGAATTTCCGAGATAGCCAGGATGCTCGGAGACGAAAATTCCCCCGCTGTTTTGGCTCATGCAAGGGAATTAATGAAATAAATCAAAAAAAATTGAAAAAAATCACTTTTTAGGATTTTTTTTGCCAAAAGTTACGTCTAATAGGTATGAACCTAAAAGATACTATCTCGTTTTTCTTTTTTGGCGACTCCTGCCTAGCTTGCGGGAACGCCAAAAAAATAGACCCCTGGCTTTGCCATAACTGCAAGGAAGAGCTAATCGCTTGCGGACAGCACCCTATATGGCCCGGCAAAGAGGATGTGATATGCCTTTTCCCCATGAATTCCCTAACCAGAAGCCTGATTTTGGCTATGAAATACAAGGGAATGCAAAAAATAGCCTCATATTTGGTGGCAAACTCCTCCGTTGGTCGCAAAGGGGAAGCTCTCCAAATTTTGGAGAGCTGGGGAAAAAATATGAGCTTTGTCCCTGTGCCTGTGCACAGCGCACGAAAGCGTGAAAGAGGCTACAACCAGTGCGAACAGGCTGCCCTTGAACTTTCCCTGCACTGCGGAGGGAAATTGCAGACAAAGGTACTAAAAAGGCGAGTTTACAAGCCTTCGCAAACATTGCTAGGCAGCGGTGCCCGTTCTTTGAACGTTGCAGGTGCATTTGAGGCAAAGAAAGCACAGAATTTAAAAAGTTCGCCGCAAATAGTTGTTGTGGATGATGTTTATACAACAGGGGCAACCACGGCATCTTGTGCTAGGGCTTTAAAGAGGGCGGGTTTTGAGAGCGTAAAAACTTGTACGCTGCTTTATGAGCTGCCGGCTAGTGCTATGGTGGATATGGTGGCAGATAGGAAGGTTGGATGGAGAACGGAAGAGGATTAAATCCTCGAATTCTACACCCCCGTTCCTTCTTCAAAATTTTCAAAGGTATATCTGTCGCGACCATTCTTTTTAGATTCATACAAGGCTTTATCAGCAGCTTTTATATAGTCTTGTGCATGTTGTAAATGCTTAACAATACTAGTTGTACCTCCAACAGATATTGTGACATAATCCGTTATGTGGCTTGCTTTATGTGGTATATTGCACTCACGTATTTTTTCCAATAATTTTTCTGCAATCACATGAGCACCGTTTTTATCGGTATTGGGCAAAATAACGGCAAATTCTTCTTCGCCGTATCTCGCTACAAAATCTAAGTCTCGCGACACACATTTAGAAAGAGCAGTAGCTACTATTCTAATACAATTATCACCAACATCATTACCATACGTATCATTGTATTTTTTAAAAAAATCAATATCTATCAACAACAAACTTAGGCTGCTATTGGTACGTGCCATAGATTTTATGATTTTTTTTAGGTATCCATCCATATATCGCCTATTGTAAATACCCGTGAGTTTATCAATTATAGTCATATTGAGAAGTTCACCAAAAGTTTTTATTTCATCTTTATGATCATTATCCTCGTTCGGTTTTAGTTCAGCATCGAGTAATGTTCGATTTATTTTTTTTACCATGAGATTGAGCGGTTCCAGCATTCCGACTACAAATATATTGAAAATTACAAAAACAGCAAAAATAATTACCATCATTATGCCAAAAAGAATAGTCATGCCACGCAGAGAGTTTTCAATATCAATATGAGATACAGTGGAATTATACTGGATTTTATTCATTAAAACAATAAAAGTTGCACTTCCTAATATGAATATAAGCAAAAACAAAATAGAAGAAAAAATAATAAATCTGCGTTGCATGGAGGTTTGATGCTTACGGGAAATAGGTATTGAAAATATGTTCTTCATACATCCACCACCGGACTATGCCTAGAATATTCCTGCAAACTGCACACATCCATAATATCCAGTTTCTTCATAGCACATAAGCCATCAACCGTGCGTTGCAAACCGTGCAATGTTGTGGTTACTGGAATGCCATGCATTAGGCAGTTTGTGCGGATTTTCATTTCATCGCTTGCCGGTTTTTCCCCTTTGCTTGGCGTGTTCACTATCCATGCGAGTTTGCCTTCTTCTATCAAATCTATGGCATTTGGTCTGCCATCTGCTACCTTAAATACAGCATTTGTTGGAATTCCACTGTTTCTGAGCATTGTGCTTGTTCCTCTTGTGCAATAAAGAGTAAAACCTAAATCTACTAATTTTTTAATGTATGGAATTGCGGAGGCTTGGTCTTCACTGCGAAGGCTTAGAAAAATATTCCCGCTTTTAGGTAGTTTGCTACCAGAGGCTATTTGGCTTTTCAAATATGCCATGCTCGCCGAGCGGTCTATGCCCATAACTTCGCCTGTGGATTTCATTTCTGGGCTTAAAATTATATCCACGCCGGGGAAGCGTGCAAATGGAAACACCGCTTCTTTAACGGAAAAATGGCTTGGTATAAATTCTTTGGTAAAACCAATTTCTTTCAAAGTTTTGCCAGCCATGCAAAGCGATGCAATTTTTGCAAGCGGAACACCTATAGCCTTGCTAACAAAAGGAACCGTTCTGGAGGCTCTTGGATTTACTTCCAACACATAAACCGTTTCGTTTTGTATGGCATATTGAACATTCATCAAGCCGCAAACATTCAGCTCCTTTGCCATTGCTTTTGTGTGTTCCCTTATGGTGTTTTGAATTTTATCAGAAAGCGTTATTGGAGGAATTGTGCAGGCACTATCGCCGGAATGCACCCCCGCAAGTTCCACGTGTTCCATTATACCGCCTATAACTTGAGTCTCTCCATCTGATAAGCAATCAACGTCTACCTCTGTGGCGTTTTCCAAAAAGCTATCTATCAAAATGGCTCTGCCTTCCGAAACTTCCATGGCTTTTGCCATGTATTCGCGAAGTCCTGCTTTATCGTAAACTATAACCATAGCTCTGCCACCCAAAACAAAGGAGGGACGCATAAGTATGGGGTAGCCTATTCGTTCTGCGATTTTTTCGGCTTCTTCTTCAGTTTTTGCAAGTCCGTTAGGGGGCTGCAAAATTCCAAGTTTCTTAATCATGTTCGCAAAAAGCTCGCGGTCTTCTGCAACGGCAATATCGTTTGGAGATGTGCCTATTATATTTACGCCATTTGCCTTCAACCCTTCTGCCAAATTCAGCGGAGTTTGCCCACCGAATTGCACAATAGTGCCAAAACAATTTTCCCTCTCATAAACTTCAAGAACATCTTCCAAAGTGAGTGGTTCAAAATAAAGTTTATCAGAAGTATCGTAATCAGTGGAGACGGTTTCGGGGTTTGAATTTAGCATTATGGTTTCAAAGCCGGCTTTTCGGAGTGCAAAAGATGCATGAACACAGCAATAATCAAATTCTATCCCCTGCCCTATGCGATTTGGTCCTCCGCCTAATATGAGAATTTTTTTCTTTTCTGCCCCGCTTGTCTCTTCGTTTTTGGAATTTTTTGCACCGCTTGAATAGCTTGAATATAAGTAAGGGGTAAAGGCTCTGAATTCTGCGGCACAGGTATCAACTTTATGGAACTGCGGACGGAGATTTATTTCCTTTCGTTTTTTTCTAACAACTTCTTCTTTTTCGCAAAGAATATTTGCAATTTGCTTATCGGAAAAACCGAATTCTTTTGCTTGCTCAAAAAGCAAATAATCTTTTGCCAGACCTTCTAAATTTTTTGCTGAACGAATTTCATTTTCGTATTCTGCAAGCTCTTCAAATTGCCGCAAAAACCAGCGGTCTATTTTTGTGAGTTCATAAATTTTTTCAACACCCCATTTGCGAGTTATGGCTTCAAGCACCATATATATGCGGTTCGCACTGCCTATGCCTATTTTTATTTCTAACTCTTCATCGCTTAAGTTTTTGAATAAATGCTCTTTTCCGTCTGCGCCAAAACCTGCCCTGCCAGTTTCCAGAGAGCGGAGTGCTTTTTGAAAGGATTGCTTGAATGTGCGCCCAATTGCCATAGCTTCGCCAACAGATTTCATTTGTGTTCCAAGCTTATCGTCTGCACCTATGAATTTTTCAAATGCAAAGCGAGGAATTTTGGTCACGATATAATCTATTGACGGCTCAAAGCAGGCACGTGTTTTTTGGGTTATATCGTTTGGTATTTCGTCTAATGTATAGCCAACTGCTAATTTGGCAGCTATTTTTGCAATGGGAAATCCGGTTGCTTTTGATGCCAAAGCAGAAGACCTTGAAACTCTCGGATTCATTTCAATAACAACCAAACGTCCGTCATTTGGGTTAATAGCGAACTGCACATTTGAACCGCCCGTGCTAACTCCAATCTCACGCATAACGGCAATGCCAGCATCTCTCAATTTTTGATATTCTTGGTCGGTGAGCGTTAAAGCAGGAGCCACGGTAATTGAATCGCCTGTGTGAATTCCCATTGGGTCTATGTTTTCAATTGAGCAAACAATAACGCAGTTATCTTTGGTGTCTCGCATTATTTCAAGCTCAAACTCTTTCCAGCCTTCAATAGATTCTTCAATCAACAATTCTTTTGTGGGTGAATAATACAAACCCCTTTCGCATATTTCCTTAAATTCTTTTTCGTTTCTTGCAATGCCGCCGCCTGTGCCTCCAAGCGTGAAGCCTGGACGTATAACAAGGGGCCAAGTATCCAGCGATTTTTTTATGCTGCAAGCTTCTTCATAAGAATGTGCGATTCCGCTACGGGGCATATCAAGCCCTATTTTTTTCATAGCTTCTTTGAACAAGCCTCTGTCTTCGGCTTTGCGAATTACATCAGGAGTTGCCCCAAGCATTTGCACGCCATAACGTTCCAACACTCCACTATCTGCAAGCTCCATAGCGAGGTTCAGGGCAGTTTGCCCACCCAGCGTAGGTAGCAGGGCATCTGGACGTTCCCTGCGAATTATTTCCGTAAGCATATCTTTTGTAAGAGGTTCTATATATGTTCTATCTGCAAAATCTGGGTCTGTCATTATAGTAGCTGGGTTTGAATTCACCAGCACCAATTCATACCCTTCCGTTTTCAACGATTTACAAGCCTGTACTCCCGAATAATCAAACTCGCAAGCTTGCCCAATAACAATTGGTCCGGAACCTATAAGGAGAATCTTTTTTATATCGTTGCGTTTCGGCATTTTGTCCCTGTGTTGTTAGGGGGTAAAGTAGAAAATTTTTGGGAACTAGTGATACTACATAAATTTAAGTACTCTAGATCTATCCAGTGCCATAGCTACGTAGGAACATAAATTTCCCGTGTCGGAAAAACGTTTTGCGTATAACCTCATAATAAAGATTGTTCGGGGTTTTTTGGTGCCGTACATAAGAACTTCAAGATTATCCCTTGATGTCCATATTGCGCTGTTCCATTTTTCGCCATAGCATTCTCTTGTTTCTACAGTTGCACCCTCGCCCAGAGTTTCGGTTTCCTTTTTTAAAAAATGCCCGAATAAATCTTGAATGTAATTAAAGGAACCAGCTTCGGCAGAATCTGTTATAACGGAACGAACTGCGTAGAATGTTTTTCTTAAATCAAAAAAAATTGTATTTTCGTATATAAAAGATTCTATGTTGTATCTTTCAATAAATGTTCTTTCATCTATTTTTTTAAATCTGGTTATTGAATATTTTGAAAAAAATTCTTTGAGTGTTGAACCGTAATGTACTAAATAGTGACCAAGATAGTCATTATCTAGTTTTTCACTTTTGCGTAGCGAGGCAAAAGTTTTTGCAAGTGAATCGGTTAGAGCTTTGTTGTAGAGTGCAGGTGACAGAGATATAGATTTATACTGTTCCTCGGAAGATTCTTCTAGGAGTTTTTTTATGTTGGGATATTCAAAGTCTTGTGCATAAATTTCAGAAAACTGGGCACGGGCTTCTCGCATTAATCTGGATTTGAGGTAAATTCTTCCGAGTGCTTCGCGAAGAGGCAAGTTTTCTGGATATTCATCTATTAAAGGCAAAATTATTTTTGCAACTTCTCTTGCGTGGTCTTTCAAAGATATACCGCCTTGGTAAGTTGTTGAGGCATCTGTTTTTGGTGGAATTTTTTCACCCAATGTGGCTATGGCGTTTATGGCGTTTGCATCTCCTGGCTTTAACACTAGAATTTTTCTATAATCGTTTAGCGCAACGTCAAAGTCTCTGGAATATTCACTCAAATAGCCATGCAAAAGCAAGAGACCTATTTGCGAAGGAAATCTGGGCAAGGCATAGCTCACAAGCTCTGAGCACTCTTCAATATTTCCCATTTTATGCAAGGCAAAAGCAAGATTTGCATAAGCTCTTGCATCTAAACCAGCAGATATTGAAATTGCTGCTCTGGCTTCATTTGCCGCCTTGGATGGTTGTTCTGTTTTCAAAAGCAACTCTGCATATCTGAGCCTCGCTTCAGAGAATGCTGGGGAGTCATAAGCAAGCTCTGCCGCCATATCAATTGCATAACTCAAATTGCCTTCTTGTTCTATGGAGAATGTTAAGAGTAGCCTTACCCACACAGAACCTGGCATTTGCTGCGCAAGGCTTTCAATTAGATTTTTTGTTTTTGCAATTTTTTCCGCAGAAATTGAATCTTGTGCTATAATAGAATATGCAGCACCAAAAAGTGCTATGGGCAAGTTTGGATATTTAAGCAATATGGTTTCGTAGTACTCTTGTGCGGCAGCCAAGGCACCAGCCATTCGCAAATCGTTTGCACGTTGCAAATCTGTTTCTGCCGCTGCTGGCACTTGCGGAAATTTTGCCTTTTCTCCAATTGGTATTTTTGTTTTGGCAGGCAAGCCAAAAGGAATAGCTGACACTTTTATTGAACTGCTGGAAACAGCGAATAAAATAACTGTAACTGTTAAAACCGCAATTACAATGATTAAATATTTTTTCTTTGTTAAATATTTTTTCATCATTTATTATAAAAAGAAATCTTTTAAGTCTTCGTGTAACTCTTTATTTTTCTGCATTCTACGGATAGCCTTGTTTTTTATTTGTCTCACTTTTTCCCTAGAGAGCCGCATATCTTCGCCAATATTACGCAAGGTATTGTCTTCTGCCGAATCTATGCCATAGAACATGCGAAGAATTTCGCTTTCTCTTGTTGGTAATTTAGAGAGCACATCGGTAACCATGTTATGCAATTCGGCTTCTCTCATAAAATAATCTTGATTGTCTGAATTTCCTTCCAAAACGTCTAAAAGGGTTCCAACGTTGTCGGAACTAGGGTCATCATTTGATGGGGTGTCAAGCGAAATTTCCATCATTTTTTCCATTATGTCTATTATGTCTTTTTCGCTATCTTTGAACTCTGGAATGCTGAATGTTTTTTCGTAATCGCCAAGATTGCTAGACAATGCTTTTTTAAAACGGTTCACAAGTATCAGCTTGTTGGGTGGAATTCTCATTACACCAATTCTCTCAAAGATGGCTTTTTGTATGGCTTGCCTTATCCACCATACCGCGTAACTTATAAAGCGAATATCTTTTGCACAGTCAAAACGAAGTGCCGCCTTGAAAAGACCTAAATTGCCTTCGTTTATCAAATCTAGCAGGCTAAGCCCTCTACCTTGATATTTGCGAGCTACGCTCACTACGAATCGCAAATTGCCGCATATAAGTTTGCGAAGAGCAGCATTGTGTATATTTTTTTTGCTGTTATCGCGGAGTATCTGTATAAGAGCTTGCTCCTCCTGAGTGGAAAGAGTTTGATAATGGCTCAAATCCTTGAAATAGAGGTTTTCCACAGATATAGCCACTAGCGGACCCCACTAAATTTTGCAAGCACTGTATTTGTACAATGCTCCAAAACAACAAAAGCCTCAAAGAGCCTTGCCTCGTGCCATTTGGCAGCATATTCCGCCTGCCACTGCTCAGCTATATCCTTGGGATTTTGGCTGTGGTTTTCTACTTCACCTCTATACCAAATTTCCTTGTTTATCTCCTTTATTATGTCTGCAAGCTCGGCTGCGGGCTGTATAGAGCCTCTTGCGAGAATTTCGCCTTTCACAGCATCTATAATATCTTCGTCATTTACATTCCCGTTATCATTTGCTATATCCATAATTTCTTCTAAATGCCTTTCAACGAAAGCAAGCAGGTAATTCTCTGTTTGTTTCAAAGCACCTTCTCTGTATTTCCTTTCCACTTCTTCAAGCGGATAATATATGTGAATTGGATAAAAGTCTAGCATCTAGGGTAATATAGTAAGCTAGACTATAGGTGTTCCTGTAGTTTCTGTGAGATGTTTGAAATCTGCTAAAAGTTGTTTGTAAACACTGCCAACTTTTCCATCTCCTATGAGACGGGCATCAACGCTTGTTACCGGAATCATTTCGGCTGCAGTGCCAGTTAGCCAACATTCGTCTGATGTCCAAATATCAAAGCGGCTCATAAGCCCAGATATAACTTCAAAACCTCTCTTCACTGCAAGCTCGGCAACTGCTGCTGCTGTTATGCCGTCTAGGGAACCGCTTTG
>Ga0182472_107192_pt1 | contig 21075 bp, 14 predicted proteins | sample TergutNc150P3_FD_120804 | JGI IMG/M metagenome (GOLD analysis project Ga0182472, IMG submission 120804)
CTTCTAAAATTTTCAGAGATATAGCAAATAAAGATACAGGGCTTTATAAACAGGACTGGAAAGAGATTTATAAAATATGTCTAAGCGAGCTTCCATAGCAGGAATTCCAAAAAAATTCCATTTTTTGATAAACCCTATAAGCGGTGGGGGGCAGGGTAAGGAAGTTTTTGATTTTTTGCCGGAAATTATGCGCTCTATGGACTTTAAGGAAGATGAATGGAAGCGGGAGTTCAGCGTTATTGATCTTTTTGAGGAACAGATTAAGGATGCCCTTGCCAGCTCGCAGTGCCTTATTGCGGTTGGCGGCGATGGCACCATGACAGCTGTGTTTGATGTTATTTTGCAACACAAAGAATTCAGCCATATAAAAATTGGCCTTATACCCCTTGGAACGGGAAACGATTTGGCAAGGGTTCTGAACCTTTATTCCGCGCTGGTTGACAGAGGCTTGCTGTACATAGTTCGCAAACTTGTTGTTGCAACATCCAGGGAATTTGATTTGTGGCATGTAAATGGAAAATTTGCAATGGCAAATTATTTTTCCGCAGGCATAGATGCCCACATTGCCTACGATTTCAATAGAGATAGAAAGGAAGGGAAAATAGCTGGCAACTCTGTGCTAAAAAACAAACTGCATTATGTAAAAAGATTTTTCGCCAATAAAAACTACCATTTAAAATCTGGGGAATTGCATATAACAGATGAATTGGGGGAAAAAAGCATTTTTTCTCTAGAAAATAACTGTACAGTTATAGTGGGAAATATTCCCAGTTTTGCCGGCGGCAGCAATCCTTTTGGAAAATCCGATATGGCAGATGGCTTATTGGAGGTTTTGAGAATCAAATCCATTCAAAACTTTTTGAGGGCAATTTCAATTGGGGCTAGCAACTTTGTTATAAAAGCCAAGGAAATTGAAATTCACCTTCCAAAAGACGAATTTATTCAAATAGACGGCGAAGACTTTAAAAACAAGCTGGAAATGCCAATTTGCATTAAATTTGGCGGAAAAGTAAATATGTTGCATTTATAGCTAAAGTTTTTTGAAAATCTGCCGATATGCCTATTAAAGAGGTGTGTTCATTTAAGAGGTTTATTTATTTATGATCAATGGTGTTAATGGTGTTTCTAGTTCGCAAAACGACTATGTTTTGGCTACAAATAGTGTAGAAAAAAATAAGAACGCCACTAATGGTGAATCCGAAGGCTCAGATGAAAAAAATCTGGGCTATAAGCTCTCTTTATCCGATGAAAATTGGAAAGCTTTGGGCAGTAAAAATAGAGATGAACAACTCAGCGAAGAAGACCTCAGAAAAGTAGAAGAACTCAAAAAAATAGACAAAAGGGTTCACGTTCACGAACAGGCTCATTTGAGCGCTGCGGGCAGCTATGCGCGCGGGGGCGCAAATTACGATTATGTAACAGGCCCAGATGGCAATAAATACGCAAATGCAGGGCATGTTAATCTAGATACCGGCAAAGAAAAAACTCCAGAAGCAACCATACAAAAAGCGAATGTAATTCAAAAAGCTGCCCTTGCCCCAGCAGACCCCTCTCCGGCAGACAAGCAAATAGCAGTCAATGCCGCAAAAATGGCCGAAGATGCCAGAAAAGAAATTTCAGAGAGAAAGACGCTTGAATCTAAAGACAAAACTCAAGCACCACAACAGAGCAATAAAAATAGCGCAGATAGCCTAGATACGCCCCAGGCTAAGGTTGACGAGGCCACCTCTTAGCGTTTAAAATTATTTTTTCTTTTTGTAGTCAATTGCTGGGCGCAAAACTTGGCCAATGGTAACCAAAAGCGAAATTATGGGTTCCTTGCGGTCTCCAGAAATATCAAAAGCTGCAACTCCGCCGTAGCCATTTGATTTAACAGCTTCGGCAAGAGCTTTAACAGAGGGTATTCCGTTGAAAACTATTGTTTCATTTTCGTTAACCGCAACTTCGCTTTTTGAAGCTTCATCAAAAGATACGCTGTAGGCATCTTTTTTGTTGAATTTTTCCATAATCTCTTTATACTGCAAAACACCATCGTTTCCAGAACCTGCTCCTTGATGGGAAGAACCTAAGCCGCTTGCTTTATAAAATGTTTTGCCATAAAAGGGAATAATGGGAACCAATTTATTTTTTGGAACACCAGCACTGGCAAAGGCAGCTAAAATTTTAAGGTTATTTTCGGTATTTGAATTGGGTTTAACCTGTGGGTCATTTGCCGAAGCGTCATCTGTAAACCACAGAGAAAAATTATCTATTTTGCTCAAATCTGTGCCAGAAACTGCACCTGCCAAAGACTCGTTGCCAGGAATGGCAATGCTCACTGTTATGCCATCATTTGCCAAATCCGTTGCCAGCTTCAATAATTTAGGCAAATCTTCTGCGCTAACTGCGCCGCCATCCAATTCAAAAGCATCTACCTTATATTCATTTTGAAATTTTTTAACCGCTTCCACTAAATTTTTTGACTTATACGCTTCTTTCATAGCCTCTTCGCTGCCCAAACCGCCCACAGCAACTGTGAGCTTTACTTTGGCAGCTTTCGCCTGGCTAACAAGAGCCAAAAAATTTTCTTTGTCTGCTTCATCGGCAAAAACCAAGTCTGAGCCAGATGGCGTTAAATATCCATAGCGGATATCCGTCACAAAATTATAACGAACATCCTTAGGGGCAAATTGCGAATACTGAGCCCAATGTGGAAAATAAGCTATTACCCTATCTTGGGCAAAAAGCGTAGCTACACATAGCAAAACAAAAAACGGCAAAAATTTATTCATTGCAAACCTCATTTATCCTTCACTAAGTATATCTTTTCATCGCTTTTATTCAAACAAAAGAGATTTAAACCATAATCAAAAAACACATATCCATTTCCCTGCTTAAATTCCAATGCAAGGCTGTGGTCTCTTGTTTTAGTATCATCATAAGCCCCTGCAGTGCAATATTTATACGGCCTGCCCTCACTACGACCCACCAGAAAATAATGCTGCTTCACAAGAGTTGAATCAAGAGAAGAACCAAAAACCGGAGAATCGGAATTTAAATCATAGTAAAAATTCTTCAAATAATCTTCTGCCGCTTTAGAACTTGCTGGTTTAGGCAAAACAAACCTGCATAGCATATTTATTTCTGGCTCTCGTGCAATTGTTGTTGCATTCAGAGATAAAGTACCTGCGTTATAATTCGCTATTTTTTCTTGCAATTCATCATAAAATCCTTGTTTGCTGCCGGGATAATCAATAGGGTCAAGAGGCTCATCCCAGCCACCAGGCCAGCAAGCTCCTATTTTGCAGGTGGAAATCCCATTTTTTTCAATTGTATAGTTGGGATTGTTTGCATACAAGCCTGTGCAAGCCGCATTATTTTCATTCCAGCCTTTTTTGGGGCAATTTGCATATTGCATATAAATTTTGCCAGCAAAATCCAAGTCCTCCAGAATTCTCATGCAATCCTTAAATCTTTCTTTTGCAGAGTCTGCTTTAAATTCACTATACGCCGTTAACTTTCTCTGAATGTCAAAGGCAATCTGGCTAGCAGGAATATCGCCGTTTATTGAAGCATATTCCTTCCAGTTAAAATCTTTAGGAAGTTCAACCTCAAGAGCCTCGTTCTTGTTCACGGATAAATCCGAACAGCCAAAAAACAGGACCACAAGCAAAGGCAAACATACAGACAACTTTTTTTTCATAAGCAATTCTCCTTAAAATCCCACTGTTACTACGCCAGACATAATATATTTATCCAAATCTAGTTTTATTCCATTGCCCTCAATTGAATTTGAAAGCAACCCGCCCTGCAAAGAAAATTCCGCTTTCTCGCTTATTTTAACTTGTGGACCAGCTATCGCCAAGACTTCGCCAGTTTTATTTAGAGTGACAATTCCTATATCAGGGTCATCATTAACTATTACCAGAGGATTTTTAAATTCCTTGCTAATTTGCTGGAAACCACCACTCAAAGAAAGCCCACGCCAAATACCCACCTTTAAACCTAACATAACTCTATCAACTTGAGGGTTCAAAACCCCTTTATCTTCTTTATTTTGTTCATAAGAACCTGAAACAACCAATGCTTTGCTTAAACCAGCTAAATTCGCTATATTTACCTCCAAACCGCCGCCAAAACGAGTATAGTCGGCAGTTTCAGAGGAATACATTCCAAAAACCCCTCTAAGGCCTATGGCTTTATTCCAAGCAAAATTTAAATCTACGTCTCCGCCGGTTCTGTCTGGAGTTGCATAGCCATAAGGCAGTGCCAAATTTACCGCAGGATCCAAGCGAGAACTTACGCTATTTCGCTCCATGCGGGTATATGTTTGCTGAGTATAAGAATTGCGGTAATACTGAGAAAATTTATAGTTATTGTACAAATAGCCATTTTCAACTAATTCATCTTCTGTAAATATAGCATCTCGTTTTCCATCTTTGCCTCTTATTATATTTATCGCATTCATGGGCAAAGAATAATATAGAGAATAATACATATTTTCCAAGGAACCCGTGCGGAACTGCTCAAGCGCGGAATTCAAATTCGCATCGCTGTTCAATATGGGCAAGTTTGGCAAATATGCAGGGGAGGCAGCTAACTCTGCTTCAAAATCCTTATTAACATTTAAAAAATGCCCCGAGAGTTTTGCTTCAAAAGTGTTATCGTTAAAAGAAACAAAAGCATTGGCAAGCAAAGCACCTTTGCCTTTTAAAGAATTATACTCCGCCAACCTATATGCAGGACGTGGGCTTGTTGCTTTGTAATAAGGATAGCGGTTTACGCTATCGGGCGGTATATTTTGCCCTGATGGAGGGTTAAACCCAGGCGGAGGAGTATAAGTTGGCAAACCTACTGGGCCATATATAGCATCTACAATCAAAATTGTATCAACAACCATTATTCTCTTATCTTGCCTATGGCTCCAATTGGATATAGCATATTCTGCGCCAATGCCAAAGTCAATGCTTGGAAGCAGTTTTTTTCTATCGTAATTCAGGTTAAAACTCAAAACATTGTTTTTTTCATAATCCACTGCGGTATCGGCTGTTGTTTTTATGGTGCTGCCTAACCTATTAAATGTGTAAACATCACTTATACCCAAAGAAAAACCATAAGTTTCAACACCAATGCGGGCAGCTGTTGAATATCTTTCTTTATTTGGGTCAAAATCATAGAATATACGGTCTTCTGAGTTGGCAATTTTACGCAAACGCGCTATGGTTCCCTGCAAAAGAATATTATCAAATATTCCAGCAGACATTCTATATTCAGCATTTAAACCCTGCATAAGCCTACGGTTTGTGCCATCCAAATATCTCTCTTCCATAGCTTCTTTTTTTAAATTGGAAAATATTTCTGGCTCCATAATGAGATTCGGCTCGGGCAAATAAATGGTAAGCGGCGTGTAAGCAATGCGCATTGTTCCCAAATTGAATTTCAATTTTTTATCCAGTACATTGCCCTCATAGCTCCACCATCTTATTATGGGAGAATTATTGCCCTCGCGATATGCAGACTGCCAATCTTTATGAAAGCGCAAATCTATGGAAACTTTCGTTTCGCTGCTCGGACGCACAGAAACACCTAGCAAAAAATCGGTAAAAGCTAAATATTCTGAAACATCTTCATTGTTTGGCAAGGCTGTTGAACTCAATGTAGAGCTCAACATTCCGCTTTTTGCATTGCCATTCAATGCAAAACCAACAACATTTTCTTCTATGCTGTCTAATGCAGAAATCACCGCTTTTTCACGGTCTTCTATGGCACTAGTTTCTTGAGCAAAAGGTATGCTTAAAAACAAACTCAAGGCTATTATTGCGTATCTCATATTCACCCCTTAGAACTCCACATTGATGGTTGCTTCAAGAATATTACGCGAAAATTCATGCTTTAACTCCTGTTTTCCCGCCTCAGTTCCATTAATCACAATATAGCCGGGCAAATTTGTGCTATTGAAATTATTTCCAAATTCATCCTTATCCTTTAAAAATTTTCCGTTGCCGTCTATAAAACCTCTTATATTATAAGTGTTTTCTACGTTCATAATGCCATAGTTTATGGAAAGCCAGGCATTTTTTGCAACTGTATAATCTATCCCTGCCATCCATTGATTTTGCGCAGATTTTGCAATAGGAACAATAGCCACTTTAAAATTATCCATTTGCGCTTTTTGAGCATTTGCGCCTTCTAAATTCAAATCTGAATTTATTTGTTGATAGCCCAGAGTTAAGCCAAATTTCTTATAGAATCTGTAATATAAGCCGGCATTTATAAAATCGCTTGTATATTTAGCTTTGTCCTGTTCTTTTGCAGAACTTTTATAACTGCCACTCAATTCTACTTCCCAGAGATTTACCTTTGCTCCACCGCCAAATTCCGTGTATTTCGCAGTTGTTGTACCTGCGCTGGCAGATAGCTGTTCATAATTCGCAAATAAACCCTTAACCTCTACAAGCCCATTCCAGTTTGCGGTAAAAACCTCTTGGAAACCTTGGCGGTTAGATGTGGCAAAACCGCCAGGCAAGGCCATTTGCAGGTTCAAATCAGAAAGCTCTTCCAAAAGAGCAAGTTCAGCACGCGTTAAAGTAGAGGCATTCCATGAGTTTTTTGCATAAGGAGACGAATTATAGCTTTGAGTTTGCCCTTGAGGTTCTTGATTGCTTAATGTGGTAGAGATTGGGGAATGCTTAGGCGTAAAGAAATAAAGGGCATCAAAGGAGGAATAAAGGGGAGAATAAACTCCATATTTGCTTATATTAAAGGTTTGATCTGTGCATCTGCTATCTTTGCAACCAACATCTTTATCGCTGTTTAACACGCGACGTGCAAAAAATGATGGCGTTTGGGCAACATTGTTAAACCAAGATGAATCATTGCGAATAAATGAACTGGAAAGAACAACATTTACAAGGCTTTTATATCCCAAATCCATTTGCACAAGTATTGCGCTGCCCGTTTCTTCTTTGTTTCTATTTGTTGTGCCTATTACCTCGTTATCATCATCAAAGGTTGGCTCCACAATATAAACTTTATCATTTGATTGAGCAAATTCACCCACCAAATTTGCAATCAAGGCCTCATTTCCTAATATCCCAGCCACATCTGCACCCACCCTGCCAGCAAAAATAGAGGTTTTTTGCGGCAATGAGTCCAAGGTATTGAGCAAATAATTTTTGTCAAAAGGGTCTAGCCCGCAATTTTCACAATAATAATATTTTGAAGAAGTTTCATCATCAAAAATTGAAAGAAAAGTTCCGCCAACCAGCAGATTTTTATTAAGGGGCAGCAATTCAATATTAGTGCCCAGCAAGAACTTATCAAAGCGCCCGGCTTGCGTAGCCCCAGGAATGCCTTCGTTGGGAAGCATATTGCCCATTGCGCCGCTTGCATCTAAATAACCAGCTCTGCGGAGCCTAGCACCCAATGCTTCAACTCGCAATTCTCCCAAAGTTTCTCCCAATTGCGGACGAAATTGCAAATTAAACCCTTGCAAATTCCTCTGATTGCCCTCAAGCAAGGCATCTTTTTGCGCCATTTCTCTTTTGCGAGCAAAAATAATAGGTTCATAAATAATATCAGGCCCTGGCATATAAAGTGTTAATGGAGAATACGATTGGCGAAAATCTCCTATAACCCAGTAAAAACTCTCACCCAGCCTGCCTTCAATGTTAAGCCAAGGAGCATTTACCGTAGTAGCTGCCGCTGCAAAAAATTCCTGCATACCAGCACCCAAACGCAATTTTAAATTTGCGTTGATATTGTCCCAAGGGCGAAATTTGAAATCCAAATCCAATTGTACAAATTCAGCAATTTCGTGATCAGGCATTTGATTTGTGAAAACTCCTTCTGCACTTGGCTTTTCTTGAGCAGACTCGAAATAAGAATTGAATGAAGCGCTGCGAACAGTTCCATTTATTTCAATTCCCTTGCGAGCATTAATATCTTCAACTTTGCTATCTATATCTGCTGCAAAGACCAATGAGCAAGCAACAAAAAAAGCAAAAATCAGTTTCTTATTCATATTTCATAACCTCGCTTATTAAAACCAAACCTTTGTTTCGGCTTGAACGTGATGGGCTTTCCAATTATTCTGTGGCAAATTTTCATCATTGCTGGTTAAATATTTATAGCGAAAGTGCAAACCAGCTCGCGCTGCAAAATCCCAATCAAAACCAAAGCCTAAAGCGGTGTGCAAAATATCAATGGGAGAAAGTTGATAGTAATAAATTCCATTCGGATAAAGCGCATTGTAAGAAGACCTATTGCCATTGGTATTAGTTGAGCCAAATCCTATTTCCCCGCGACCCTCAGCACCGCCAAGATTCACATAAGCTTTTTCTGCCCTAAACATTTCCAAGCCAAAAACCAAAACTCCGTGCAATTTAGAGGTTATTGCCATTGCCGGCTCAGATTGCGCGAACCAACTCCACATAAGCATATCGTCATCGTATTTATCTGTATAAGCAACAGGGATGAAACTTTTGGAGACTCCAGAGAGTGAAGTATATAGCTGCAGTGCTATGTTTCTGTCTGTGCCAAACCAATGCCCTATATCGTAGCCCATATCTGCAGATATAGTGGAATTCCATTTTACGCTGGTTGGCATATCGCAAGGAGCCTCTGTTGGGCTAAAATTGTTTATAAAATAATATTGTGAGCAATAAAAGGCTTGCTGGGCACTCTCATAAGGAACAAAAGCATCCCAAGTTTCGCCATAGCCACTACGCAAACCACCGGTTTGGTCACTAGTTTTTAAGAATGGCACAGTGTGAGGCTTTCCGGCTATCCTTGCAACATAACGGCCGCTAGCCGCAGAATCTAACTTAAAGAAAGGCTTATGCCTAGTCCAAGAAAAAGAGGTTTCCCATAATTGCCTGCCAACTAAATTATATTTGAAGTTTATAATATCCTCGCCTTCCTCTACTTGCTTGTGAATACCGTATTGCAAATCAAAACGTCCGCGATTAAATTCAGGTTCCAGCTTAAAATTTGCACCTATCATATTTGGCCCGTAGCGATAAGTTCCCGCGCCAACATAAAATTCATCTTGCCGCCAAGCTGGAAATCTGTCTGGATTAGCCATTGAATACGGAGAATAGAAATTTTTTGGCAAATAGATAAATTCCACAGTTATTGGCTGCCAATGTTTGTCTTGGGCTTTTGCATAAAAACCAAAAACTGGAGCTGAAAGTGCAGAATTATTATCTTTAGCATTATAATATGGAGCACCAGGGCCTTCTTTAACATTAAAATTCATAGTAGGAGGAATATTTGGCCGCATTATTGTTGTATCGTCCCAACTGAGCGCAAGGTCTAATGCCAAAAAGAATTTAGGCGTTAAGTTACCTTTTAAATCTATTGTTGCCACATACAAATTCTCAAATTTTATGCTTGTGTCGCTCTTGCTGTAAAAGTTATTCCTAAATCCGCTTTCATATACCTGTGCAGCATCAAAAGTATTGCCCACATAATTTGCGCCCAGAGTTAAGCTAGCTTCGCCAAATTCTATTTTTTCTTTTGCGAGCCGCCCGCCTATAGTTGTGCCTCGGTAATCATAAGTGCCTATAAGTTCCTGTTCGCCGCCATCTTTGCTGTTGAGACGCAATCCGTCTCTTACTCCTATATCTATATTTGTGGGCTGCGAAAGCAAAAGCTGCCCTTTTAAGTTCCAAGGCAAGGTATGCGCATCTAAAAGTATGCCGCCAAAAGGACGGTTAGTCCAGAATGCCCTACCACCCTCTTTTACCGGTTTAAATCCCTTTTCTTTGTAATAAGTGCTAACAACCTTTTCTTCTTCGTAAAGTTCATATTGAGAAATAAATCGCGGGAAAGTTTCACGCTCCCACACGCTTAATGGGCTTTGGTTTGTCCAAATAACACCACCCATAAGAAGCGTAACCCCAAAAGAGCCGCCTCGCATATCCATGCCAACAAGCATATTTTCGTTTACGGCTACGCCGTAAAAATCGCTCGCTGGGTGAAAGCCCGGCACTCTTTCGCCCGTATTGCCAAAATTCTCTATATTGGGAACGAAAACCTGCTGATTTGTATAAAATCCGCTAAAATCAAATGGTAAATAAAGGCTGGAAAATAGAGTTAAATAAGAGGCTGGAGAAACAACTATAAGAGCATTCAAACCCGAATTCACCAAGGTACGCATTCTTTCATTGCCCTGCATTTTAGAAGCCTCAATATAATCAAAATGCTTTAAACGCACGGTAAAATCTCCGGAAACAGCAACGGGAGAGTCGTCTTTGCCTATAACGGTAGAGTTTGCGTACTCCCCAAGGGAATCTAAACGCTCTTCCACCTGCTTTAATTTATTTTCTGCATTGCTTTGAGCAAATACAAAGGAAACCAAAAAAACAGAACAAAACAGAATTTTTTCTTTCATTTCCAACCTCAAAGAATGTTACGGAAAGGATAACCCTCAGGGCCTTTGTATTCTTCGCCAACTTTTTTGATGACTACATCGTCTATCCAAACCTTGAAAGCCTGATTTTCATCTTTGCGAACTTCTATTCTAAAGCCCTTCACATTACTCCATGAGAAAGGCATAAACACCTCTCTTAGGTTTTTTGCATCCCAATAAACTCCCATATCTCCGAATAGCCTAAGAGGTATGCTTATTCTCTGCCACTCCGTTGTTATATCGCCAAAACTTTTGGAGCCTATTTTCACCTGCAAAGATTCGCCATTGCTTTTTACGCCATCATCCACAAGCACATATTGAGCCACTTCACCGCCTTGAGCGCCTTTAATCCAAAATTCCAAAACACCTTCTTCCATATAAGGAGTCACATCCGCAGAACCAGCTATACATATAGCTACACCAGAATAATCACTTGCTATTAACTCAATTTCCATGGACAAATCGCCTTCCATAGCGTATTTATCGGTGAGCTTTGGTTCAGGGTTTTCACGCGGATATTGGTATGTGTAGCCTCCACCTCTGGGTATGCTTTCACGCATAATAACCACTGCTACATCTTGGTCGGCACGGAAGGGCTTAATGGATTTTTTCAAAAAACGCTCGGAATCGCGGTTTTTGTAATCGTTGAAAGCGGCAAAAGCGTTGGTAAAAAACAAAAACAACACCGCAAACGAAACTACATAAACTCTATGCAATCTACAATTTCTGGAAATCATATCAATAATATACATTTTTTTACTAAAAAAGATTACTTTTTCACAAATTTTATGCTTTTTGTTTGGGAACCCTGCTTCAAAAGCAAAATATAGGTTCCGCTGCTCAAATTATTGAGGGAATTTCCCATTTTCTTGCCCTGCAAAGAGAAAATCTCAATAGAAACATCGCCTGTTTGCGGCAAATTAGCTATCGCAGGCGGCTTTATGGGCACTGCATTGGGGTTCCAAGGCGCAGTTTTGTAATACTCATTCAGTTTTTTGAATATGTATTGGCCAGAGGCCGTCATTTTTGTCGCATCTGCCCAGTTTGCTGCCACGCTTTGGTTAAAAGTACCACTCGGAACTGTGCCAAAAAATGCCGAACCCTCATATTTATCAAAAACGCTCCAAGCCGCCGAGGATATTTTGTTTCTATCCATATAGGCATGCCACTGGTTAGCATTGGTAGCATTATGCGAATCGTAATTATCAACTTTGCAATTGGCTGTCTCTTTTGGGCTGCAACCGCCATCTGATGTTGTGGTGCCATACTCGGTCACAAAAATAGGCAGGCCCCTGCTGAGCGCTAAATCTATGTTATCACGCCAAAGGCTCAAAGGATGGCTTGCTGCGTAAAAATGCAAAACATAACCCACATTAGCATCTGCAATAGCATTGCCAACAACATCTTGAACCTTTTGGGAATAGTTTGGAGTACCCACGAGGATAAGGTTATCGGAATATTCGCGTATCACTGGAATAACTGCTTCGGCATAGGTTTTTATTTGCTGCCAGGTAGCGTTTGTGGGTTCATTGTAAAGCTCAAAAATAACATTGTCGCATTTCCCATAAATTTTGGCTATTTCCTTAAAGAAATTTTTTGCCCTTTCTGTTTCTGCCGCATTGTGAGCTGAATGTGAATGCCAGTCTATTATAACATAAATATCATTTGCTATAGCTGCCTCTGCCACAGTTTTTATATGGCCAATTGTTTCGTTTGAAAACTCAGCACCCGTTGCGCCATAGGCAGCACGAACAAGTTCTGCTTTCCAATCTGCAACCAAGCGTCCCACGGCATTTGCATTGTAAAATTCTTTGCTCCACTGGCTCCAAAAAAAACTAAGCCCCCTAATTTGTGCAACAGTACCGTTTTTCACTCCGTCTATAATGCCTTTGCCCTCTCTTGCCTTTAGTTTGCCATAATAATGCACCGGACCTTCCACAGAAGATTGCACGGGGCATTCCGCGGCAAAAGAAACTGCGCATATTAAAAAAAGCAAAATTCTTTTCAATTTACAATCCTTATGGTTTTAATTTGCCCGCCTTGTTTTAAGCGCAAAATATAAACTCCCTTTTGGAGGCCTAAATTTCTAAGCGAAATTTCTTTTGAGCCCGCGTTTTGATGTTCATTCAGCAGGGTTGCCACTTTTTTTCCTGAAAGCGAATAAATTTCCAATTTTGCAATACCGCTCCCGGCAAAGTTCACTTCAACCACGCCCAAACCCAGCGTTCTCATGCCCAAAGCCAAAGCATCGCCAACAGGCCGAGAAATAGGGACTACTGGAGGCTCTCCAGGAACATAACCGGGTATTTCTGTTGGTGCAGTTACATTTATGGCAGAACCGCTGCCATTCAAGGTGATGCACACTTTTCCCAGGCCAGATGTTAGAGAACCATCTGTGGCATAAGCCAGCAAAACTACTTTGCCATTATTGGTATTGCCATTTCTTTTATATATAAGAGTATCTGGAGCAATTTTTTCTAAAGAACCCGGATAACCGCTCGCCAAATAAAAAGCATCAAACCAAATTGAATCGCCATCTTTATCTCTGCCGCCAAAATGCTTTCCTATATCAAGGCGGGTTTCTGCGGTTCCCTGCTCTATTGTTGCAGTACAATAGGCTGTGCTTGCTTGCATGGAGGGAGCTTGATTTTGAATGAGCAAAGTAACGCTTGCGGTGCTTGTTACTCCAGTGTTATTTTTAACCGTATAGCTCACGCCCACTTCATCTAAATTTTTATTTGCCATTGCCGCGCTTGGGGTGAAAAGTATGGTATCGCCATTGGCATTGGAAGCGGCAATAGAAGACACCGAACCTTTTGAATTATCAGAAATTGTCACATTGGTTACAGTGAACTTATCATTTTTTGGCGCAGTGGCTTTAAGTTGATTCACAAGGCTTAATTTTGTGGGTGCCTTGCGGCTAACCGATATTGGGTCAACAGTTGGAAGTTTTGGTTTTAAATTTGTTATGTTCACAACCACGCGCCCCTGCGTTGTGTTGGAACCCTTTTTAACAGTATAGGTAAACCTAACCTTTTCTGGAGAGCCAGACGTGGCAGTTGTGTATTTTATTTCGGTTCCAGAAATCTCGGCCTTGCCATAAACTGTGCCGCCGATGTCTTTTGGTTCGCTCACAGATTCTATTGTACCATCTACGCCTAAATTTTTTATGGTAACAGATTCGCCGTCTTTAACAGATACTGTGGCATCGCCAGCTTTGGGATTGCCAGCTGGAATTAGCTCAGTCCATTTATTTTTGCCCATATAGGTTTGAAAATTTTTGCCAGACTGAGAAAAGTTATTTGTTGACATGGCTGTCGGTAAGGTTCCTGTGGTAAACATAGAAGATGTCTGGTCTATATTTGATATTCTCCAATTGTTGTTGCTTATCTTATCGCTGTCCATCCAGCCTGTGTAGTTACTAGCATCATTCACGCCGCCACTGCCATCCGATCTGGAGAAACCCCATTCGCTGCAAAAAACAGCATAGCCATCATTCATAGCACTTTTTGCATTTCCAGCATAGGTATCAAAAGAATGGTCCACAGAATAAAAATGTAAAGTGAAAGCAACATTATCGCTTGTGGCTTTATCTGCGCTGCCATAAGTTTTTGCTTGATCATATGGTTTTGAAGACCAAGTTGGACTACCTATTAGCACCAATTGCTTGCTCCCAGCATCGCGTATTGCTTTTATAATCCTCGTGGCATAGGTGTTCACAGTATTTTTATCTGCACTCATCGGTTCATTGTAAATTTCCCAAATTAAATTCGGAACGTCTTTATATTCCTTAGCCATTTCTTTGAAGAATGCTTCTGCCAAAGCAGATTCGCTTGAAGTATGAGCATTGTGGGAATGCCAGTCCATAATAACATATATGTCGTTGATTATTGCCGCATCTATTATAGCTTTCATAACCGCTTTTTGCCCCGCTGGGTCAGCTTTATAACCTAGAGGTACCCACTCTATGGGCTCCTTATTTTCGCCCAAAAACTCAATGCCCATAGCAACACGTATAGAGCCTATTTGCATATTGTCCACAAACCAGTCCACTACATCTGGGGTGTAAAACAAAGCACTTTCGCCAACTGACCAATCGAGAGAAGCACCCTTAATTAGAATAGGGGTGGAGCTGCCCGTTTTTTCTCCGCACAACTGACCCTTGTTGTTCACTTTACACGCTTTTAACATGCCAAAATGACTAACCGGCCCAGCTAATGTGGTTGTTGCTAATAATAATGCAAATATTATTGCCACAGGTATGGTGAATTTGACTTTCATGGGAACCTCACTTTAGGAAAATTGTTTGCTTGCTGGTTTCACTGCCTCGCCTATAAACTGCTATATACGTTCCAGACGGCAATGCTTTTACAGAAATATTATTTTTGCCAACAGCAAAAATTGCTTTTCTCTCGCCACGCAAATTATAAATGGCTAGGGAACCGCCGCTTTGCGAAAAAAGAAAAATGCCTTTGGAAACATCAAAACTCCAATTTGCCGCACTCATAGCCAAATTTTTAATAGGAGTAATATTATATTTAATGCTATCTAAACTATCTGCGCTATAGGCATAGACATAAGCCGCATAAAGGGAATTTGCAGATGACATTTGAAAAGATAAATGCAAAGGGGTTTCGGGAGCTTCCGTAACTGTTAGCAATTTTGGCTCTGTGTATTGATATGTGCTCAAAGAGCCGGAGCTTGTTATTTGTGCCTCGCCGCTGGAAATTCCGCGCCCAGACCAAGAAACCTTGCCATTTTCAGTGCTGCCTGTGTAAAATTGAATTAAATATGTACCGGGCTTTCCTATACTGACAAAGGTATAATCTGCGGTGAAAGTTGGAGCTTTGTTCACCAGTACCCAAAATTTTGCATTAATGCTATCTGCATCTGTTTTGCTCGCAAAATTTGCCAAAGAACCATTAGAGCCAAATGATATTCTGCCATCTGGCCCTGCTGGCCCTGTAGTATTGCAATTTATAGTTTGTGTGGATAGGCCAACGCTAGACAAACTGGTTCCTGAATTGTTTAGCTTAAATAAATTTTTAACATAACTCCCAGATGTGGTTAAACCGCCGTTTACGTCCGAGCCTGTTAAAGCCGCCGAAGTTTCGCTTGTGTTGGAGAGAGACCAATTAGCATGAGAAACCTTTGCAGCCTCTAGCAGGCTAATCCATGTGTTGCTGTTGGATGTGTTTACGTTTCCGCCACCGCTTGATTCGCTTGTTCCCCATTCGCTTACAAATACTGGAAAATTATTGCAGTATGCAGCCTCAAGTGCAAGCCTATAATTACTGTGCCCAGATGTCCCTGCATAAAAATGAAGGGCATATAAAATATTTTTGCCACTAATGGGGCTGTTCCTTGCCGCAGATATATCTGAAGAATAGCCAGGGGTGCCTACTATTATTAAACCATCTTGGTCGTTTGCGCGAATAACATTTATCACTGTTTCTGCATAGCTTTTTATTTGTGCCCAAGTTGTTTTTTGATTGCTAGCGCAATTGCTGTTATTCGCTTGGTCCCAATCGCAAACGGGTTCATTGTAAATTTCGTAAATAACATGGGTGTAGTTTTTTTGCTTTACATAAGCAGAAACATCCTTGAAAAAATTTTGAGCTGCGGTGCTATGAGCAGACCTATGAGCTATGTGAGAATGATTGTCTATTATAACATAAATGCCTGCGCTGTTTGCCCAGTCCATCATGTTTTTTGCCATGCCAAGAGCATCGCTTGGGTTTTGCTGAACATTGCCAATGGCAGCGCGAATAACGCTTGCATTCCAATTGTTTGCCACAGCAGAAACATTGGAAGAGGTATAGAATGAATTGCCGGGCTGCCCCCCACCCCAAGGACCATTATACCAATAGAAACTCATTCCGCGCAAAACAACCTCTTGGCTGTTTTTATTCAAAATCTTGCCGCCGCTAACAGAAAGTTTGCCATGCGTGGTGGTGAAATTCGCCGCGTTGCTCAGAGAAAAAGCAACAAGCACAGCCACAAAAAAAATACGGAACTTTAGCATTTAAAACTTCCCGTTAAATAACATTGCGTATATCAAATGCAAACTATTTCTGTAATAATCGGAAACGGCAGTTGTAAAATTCTCCCTAAAAATTCTCTCGTTGCAAGAATTTAACCAATCCAAATTTTCTTGGCTGCCCATTCCCAGTGCGCACAAACTAGCCCATCTTATTACACTGGCAGGTGAGCCGCTTTCTTTGCCACCGGTATAACTGTAAAAATCTTTTATGCCCTCGGAGTTTTGCACTCCTTTTGTATTTCGCAAAAAGTACATACCTTTGTCTAACATAGTTTTAGCTCTTTGGTTGCCAAACCAATGATAATACCAAGCTATGCGCCAAGGAATGCGCGGAGTTTCTTTGTAATAAGCCGCATGAGAAGGCACTGTTCCACCGCCGCTTGCAGCACTTGCAGTTAAATTGTTAGAGGTACCATTGCCCGGATTTGCCGGCTCGCCACTTGCATTGCTCCAATCTGGCCATAAGCCATCTCCTCCATTTTGCACACGCTCCATATATGCTATATTTGCCTCTAGCACAGCATCCCAATCGCGGCCATTGCCTCTATCGTGCTTGGCTAACATTCCAAGGGCTGGCAGAGAAAGATAGCTTATGTTGTAAAGCTGCCCATTGCCCATTGCTTCGTTGTTCATAGCAGGCAAAATCAATTTTGTGTTTCTATCTACCTCAAACTCATAAATGCTTTTGCCTATTTCTATGGCATCATCTAAATAAGCCTGTTTTTTTGTTTTTTCGTAGGCTATAAAGAGAGATGCGCAAATATCAATATCTGCATCTGTTGCGGAACCTCCGCTGCCACTTCTAAAATCCGATATATCCCACATCATAAGCGCTGTACCGCTTATGCGAAAAACTTTGCTATATGCCAGCAGCTTGCCATAGCGTTCCCAATCTTCCATTAAGCTGGCTAAAATCATGCCATAGCCCATAGCCTCAGATGCAGTGCATTCCCCTTTGGTGGAACAAGTGTTATATTTGCTCTTTATGCGAGCTGTGCCTTTAGCCTCATCGGGTGCAAAATCTGGATTAAAGGAACCTGATCCGGCATCTTGTTCAAAGGTTATATAATACGTGTTCATCCAAGAATTATACATTTCTTGAACTTTTTGCTTATTCATATTAGAAGGCAACACCGCATAAGGGCCTCCCTGAGGATCTCCGCCACCATTGTTATTGCCATTGCTGCTAGAGGAATCACCGCCAGGGTTGGAACTTCCAACACATTCACCCTCATCGTTCTTTTCTTGACCGCTTGGGCAGGCAGAAGAATTCCCATTAGAAAGGGTACAGGCAGAAAAAATAGCAAAAGCTAAAAATGACAACAAAAATAACCTGACTTTCATAAAATTCTCCCAATTTATACTATACATAATATACAAATTATTTTTAAATAAAAAAGCAAAAGAGCAAATTTTTGTGGAAAAGATATTTTTTTGTGATATTTATAGGAAAATTTGCGGTATTAGTTTTTCTATATTCAAACTAATACACTTGACACGGAGGTTGTTTTATGTTCAAAAAATTAATTGCTGCAAGTGCTCTGCTTGCGCTCTTTGCCTGTTCTAGCAAAGACGACGACAATGATGACGGAATACAGCAAGGCGGCACTTCCAGCTCTAGCTCCGGCGGCTCTGCAATTCCCAGCAGCAGTTCGGCCACAATTGCTAAAGGCCCTGTTGAAGTGAGGATATCCGAGTTTAAGGGCAAATCGACATTGCTTGGAACCTACCCCTATAGCTATACCCTAAAAGCCGGGGATAAAGAAGACCTAACCCAGTTTTGGGATCCCGCTTGCCCCTTGGATACAGGCAATGAAAAGCCAGGCAATACCTGCGAACTGGATAAAACAAATGCAATTTTGCAAAATACGCTTACGAGCCAATATTCTCCCTTGCATTACATAATTGACGGCTTCTCAATAGGCTATCCAAATGAGGCTATAAAATTAAACTCGTACAAACTAACCGGAGAAAATGACCAAGCTGCGCTTGGCTTGAACGCTGGAGATGGCGCAAATGAGGGCAAAAACTTTGGGGAATTGGGCAAAACAGAACTAGATTCTATAATAGAATTTGTTTATAGATACTGGGGCGGTACTCATGAATTTAGGGCTGTATCCAAAAACGACGATGATTTTTGGTATTACAAAGCCCCAAAAACAGCAGCAACCGATACTGTTGAATTGAAAATTCCAGTGAGCCAGCTTGTAGGCATGGGTTCTTTTGCCGAAAACGAGGAAGAAGGCACTGCCGCTGTTCCATTTGATATTTCTAAAGTGTCAAAATTCTTATGGGTAATTGAATTTGATGCCGAGACTCCCGCCAATAACCAAGGTTCCCTATTAGTTGATTATCTGCGCTCCAAGGTAATAGCAGAAATTGAATAAATATTAAATATGGAATAAAAAAGAAAGCCCCGATTTCTCGGGGCTTTCTTTTTGTTTAACAAAGAATTATTTCAGCACAATTTTATTTGCATAGCCAAGAGCTGGAACGCGAACCATATAGATGCCGGTGGGCAAGTTGCTCAGGTTCATCACTTCGTTTGCAGAAGCCAATACTTGCGAAGAAACAACTGCGCCCTGCAAATTGATAACCTGCACAGTAACTGGTTTTGCAACAGAAGACAAGCTAAAAGCTCTGCCTACCAAATTAAACTTCACAAGCTCTGCGCCACTATAGATAACAGGGGAAGAACCGCCGTTATCGCATCCATCGTTTGCCCAGCCAAGTTGATATAAATTAAAGTTTACGGCCTTTGCAGATGTAGTGCCATTTTTCAGCCTAATCTTAACGCTATACGCACCATTTGTTGCGATACTTGATGGTTGATTTTTCTCGCCTGTTCCCCAGCCATCTTTCTTAAAGTCGCCAGACTTTTTGCCATCTGTTTCGCCCCACTTCATAGTGAGTATTTTTTTACTAGATGAGGCTGGAAGCTCAACATACCAAGAATCGTAATTATATGTTGCTTCGTCCCAGCCAAGCTCAAACTGCACAGCACCGTCAGCGCTATAGGTTATGCAATATCCTTCCTTGCTAGTTATGTTTTCTGGGCCTTCCGGTTTCTTGAAGTTAAAACCAATGCCGGCAATACTTGGAGCATCACTTGAAGCTGCGGCTCCAGCTTCAAATTTAACTTCCAAAGCATCACCAATAAGAGAGGAGCCATCCGAAGCATCGCTTAGAGAAACCCCATCGCCAAAATTTGTGAAGCTACCACTTATTTTGACCTGAGTAGTAGCCGTTTGGTCTGTATAGCCAAACCACCAGCCACCAGTCTCATTATAGCACGGATTTCCTTCTACTGCATCTGGATGTTCAGACCAGCATGTGAGGACAGCAGGTGCCTTTACCTGTAAAGAAGGAAATTCATCGGTATTTGGGCCCCACAAAGACCCTGCCGCAAAAGCCATGCCAGAAGCGGCTATTATAGCCAAACCAGCTTTTTGAAATTTGTTCATAAAACACTCCTCTAGAAAAAGTTACGTTATAGAATATAGAAATAAATTTCCAAAATTACCAAAAATAGGCAAAAAAATGACAAAAAAATTAAAAAAGTGTGATTTTTGAGGGGAAATGTCAATTTATCTGAACCAAAATTCACAGAATTTTGGAATTTTGCAGAATGAGCCTCCTTTATGGTTCATTAATAAAAAACATATAAATCCTATTGACAAACTAGGAATTAATTACTATATTTAGATAAAAAGGAGAATATCTTTATGGCAAAAGTGGAGAAAATCACCGATCTTATAGGGAATACGCCGCTGGTTAAGATCAACAAGCTCAATGAGAGTGAAGCTACGGTGTATGTGAAGCTAGAAAGTTTTAACCCCCTTCATAGCGTTAAAGACCGCATTGCGCTCTCAATGATTGAAACTGCCGAAAAAGATGGCAAATTAAAAGCCGGTTCAGTTATAATTGAACCCACCAGCGGCAATACCGGCATTGGGCTTGCTTATGTAGCCGCAGTGAAAGGCTACAGGATAATCCTAACCATGCCAGAAACCATGAGCGTTGAACGCCGCAAACTCCTAAAAGCGCTTGGAGCCGAGCTTGAGCTAACAGAGGGAGCTAAAGGCATGAAGGGCGCAATAGCCAAAGCCGAAGAAATTGCCAAAAACATTCCTAATGCATTTATTCCGCAGCAATTCAATAACCCAGCCAACCCAGCCATACACGAAAAAACCACAGGCCCAGAAATTTGGAACGATACCGATGGACAAATTGATATTTTGATTGATGGAGTTGGAACAGGCGGAACTTTAGCCGGTGCTGGAAAGTTTTTAAAATCAAAAAAGCCCAGCATAAAAATAATTGCCGTGGAACCTGCCGCATCGCCTGTGCTTTCGGGTGGGGCGCCGGGGCCGCATAAAATTCAGGGCATAGGAGCAGGCTTTCAACCCCAAGTTTACAACCCATCCATAATTGATGAAATTTACCAAACCGATGAAATAAAAGCAGGCACAATAGCAAGGCGGCTTGCAAAAGAAGAAGGAATTCTTGCGGGCATTTCATCGGGTTCAGTTCTTGAAGCGGCATTGGCCGTTGCCAAGCGACCGGAAAACAAAGGCAAAACCATAGTGGCTATTTTGCCAGACACCGGCGAGCGTTATCTATCAACATGGCTATGGGA
>Ga0182472_107193_pt1 | contig 21046 bp, 18 predicted proteins | sample TergutNc150P3_FD_120804 | JGI IMG/M metagenome (GOLD analysis project Ga0182472, IMG submission 120804)
GCACATTTCACGGCAACCGGCTTGCTTCATCAACAAAAGCAAATCTGCGGGAACATCTGCTCTTGCATTGCAACTCCAAACTATTTTAAGTTTTCTGTTCAAAATTTCTGTGCATATAGCCTTTACATTTTCTTTATCTGCTGTAAAAGTATCGTCTTCAAAAAACACTTCGCCCAAATCACTAAAGTTTTTCTTTATGTATTCAAGTTCGTCAACAACGTCTTTTGGTTCGCGTTTGCGATAAATATGCCCGTTCATAGTTTGTGGCAAAACACAATATGTGCAGCGGTAAGGGCAACCCCTGCCAGCCAGAATAACCACGAGGGGATTTAAATTTGCGCCATAAAAATATTTTTTGTAACAGGAGTAAAGATGTTTGCGATAAGTTTTGCTAACCCAGGGAAGTTCGGTTAAATTCTGAATTTTTTGCGTTTCAGGTTGAAAATTGACGGTTCCATCTTCACGCCGCCAAGCGAGCCCGGCGATTTCGGATATTTTTTTTACCCCATCTCCGCGCAAGTATCTTATTAGATTTCTTATGGTGTAATCCGCTTCGCCTATTATGCAAAAATCAAGCGAATTTTCCAAATTCATAGTCTCCAAAGGTTCTGCGCTTACATGGGTTCCCATAAAGGCAACTGGCTTTTGCAAATTTTCCTTGACTGCCCGCACAAATTGCAAATCGTTTATGATACTTGGGGTAGACGTTTCGCAAACAATGAAATTTGCTTCAAATGCTTTTATTTTTTTTAATGCCTCTTCTCTGTTCAAATTCATAGCCGGAGCATCCAGCAATAAAATTTCATTGCCATCTGCTTCTGCAACTCCCGCCGCATAAGAGAGAAATATGGGCCAGTAAAGCGTTCCCGATTTCGCAACACCTGGGCTGCGAGATTCCCTGCTGAATCTTGGGAAATAAGGCGGGTTTATGAATGCAACTTTCACGGAAAGTAATTTAGTAATTAAAATCTGACAATTTCACCACAATCACATCAGGCAGTTTTTTAACATATCCAGAATTTGGATAAGACGGCATATAAGCCGCTTCATAAATGGCTTTCTCATATTGTTCATCATTTGGCGCATTAAAATGAATGCCTAAACAGTGCATAAAATCCAAACTTCGCTCTGTTGCTTCGTGTACATCTCCCCATTCAAAAAAAGAATGACCTATTGTTTCTCCTTGTAAAAAATTCGCATGAAATCTTTCGGCAATCTTATACTTTCCAACAATCGCAATAGGTAAATTTTCATCGCCAATTATATTGCGAATTTCATAAGCCAAGCGAACATCCTCATTGTATCTCAACTGGTCTGAGTAAAGCAGTTGGGCTGTTATTTGCGCCTGATATGCGGCGGTGAATAGAGCAAAACATATAATGGCAATACGAATTTTATTAGAGCAATTTTTAATGAGAAAGAAAAACATAAAAGCAAAAGCGAGAGGCAAAACATATATTGCTCTTATTGGCGGCATGTTGCCTCCCAAAATTGCCAGAAACATAGTGCTAAGAGGAATACATATAGCGGCAATAATATATAGATATTTTTTGTGCGCAATTGTTATGCACTTGATGATAAAAAATAAGGTTATTGGTAATAGCAGAATATTCCCGAAAATTTTTGAAATATTGGCTATGCCTTTTGCAGCCTCCATGCCTGAACGGGCGTGCGAGGCTATTATTGAATTTGCAATATCTTGTATTTGCGGAATGCTTCCTATTGTGAGGGTATATGCAACTAATAAAATGCGGAGGATATTCTCCTTAATGCTTATATTACCCCATTTATTCATATCATTAAGATATTGTACTTTTTCCATATAAAAAATCACAGCATAAACAACCATAGCGAAAACAAGCATTGCAAAAATCTTTAAGCATAAATTGCGATAAATTTTCTGCTCATAATCAGATGTTTCAAGAAAAAGTATGAAACAAATGAATACACCACAACAAAAAAACGGAACCATTGCCTGATATACAGAAGTCATAAAAATGAGCGACAAAAAAGCAAAAATTATTTCGCCTTTTTTATTATCTATGAAACCTCTAAACATAATATATATCGTATATGGACATAACAAAACCATGAGAGCCACTTCCCTTGCTTGGAGTACAAAATAAAACTGCTCCGCCCAAACTGGAGAACTTGCAAAAACAAGAACAAAAGGGATAAGCGCATTATTTTTTCCAGTATTTTTGCAAAAAAGCGCTATGATATATGCATGAGAAATGGTAAAAAGCCAAATAAGGCAAAAAGTGCTGAGAAATGCCGTGAAAGGATTGAACTCCTCAATATGCAGCAACCAAGCCAACAAGCTAAAACCAAAACGACCTCTATTAATATTCAATTCAAGAATACCAGATTTATCTACCATAAATGATTCGGTGTCTATGCCTATGCTGTATTGGAATAATTTTATGCCATAGCAAAAAAATAAGGCTAAGGTAGTTGCTATAAGCAAAGGGACGTTGTTTTTGCAAAAATCGCAGAAACTCTTTAGATTTATCGGATAAGGTTTCATTCGTTCGTAATTTAGTAAATTTATGAAAGCACCATGAGGAATCTATGATTAGTACAATACAAAATCTTATAAAAAAAGGCATCTCTGTTTCCGGTATATCGAAGTTATATAGCATAAAGCATAACTTTAAACAAAACAATTTTTTTAACAACAACCTTTTAGATAAAGAAATAGAAAATTTTGCTTTGCAAATAAAGGTTAAAAAAAAAGAACTAGAACCAGAAAATATAGCCTTTCTTGCCACGGAATTTTACGAACAAGGAGGGCATACTGTACTTATAAGAAATATTTTGCAAAATATTCCAAAAAATTACAATACAAAATTATTTTTAACGAAAAAAAATAAATCTATGAAAATCGCAAAAAAAAGAATAAAGGAAATAGCTAGTTACACAAAAATAGATGGAATAGATTTCTCTTTTATATGTGAGAAAAATCTTTTGAGGCGAATGTTCAATAAAATAATCAGTTTTTCCCCAAAGGCAATTATTGTATTTATGCATATGAACGATGCTTTTGCCGCAGCAATTCTGGCATTATTGAAAAAACATACAGATATAAAAATCTTATTCGTAAATTTTGCTGCTCATCATCCGAGTTTGGGAATGTCTTTTGCAGATTTAATTTTAGAACTATCTCCGTATAATGCCTATGTAACTCAAAAATGCAGAGGTTTTGCAAATACGCATATTATTTGGCTTGCTGGGGAAAGCGAGAAAAATTTGCCAATTTTTAGCGATGAACAGATTAAGGAAACTAAAATTAGAATAGGCATTCCTCAAAATTGCGTTTGTTCAATGACTGGTTGCGCATCGTATAAATTAAATTCAGAATTTTTAGAATTTATTTGCAAATTGCTCGAAAAGTATGAAAATCTATATCACGTTTTAATCACAAATTTAACAGATAAACAGAAACAAATTATAAATAATTCAAAAGTTAAAAATAGGTTGTTAATTTTGAATTTTACCGCAGATTATAAATCCATATTCAAATGTGCGGATTTTTTTATAGATAGTTTCCCAATTAGCAACGATTTAACAATGATTGATTTAATGAGTTTGAAAATTCCTTTTATTTCCATGATAAACAGAGAAAATATAATACAGAGTTTTAATGAATATATGCCCAAAGACTATCCTTATGTATTTGATAATTTAGAGGATTTTGAACAGGGAGTGCATAAACTTTTTTTAGATAAAGATGAACGGAATAGAATTGCAGAAATGAATTATGAGCATTTTTTAAATTTTTTTGAAGGCAAAAAAGTTACGGAAAAGATTCTAAACCTCGCAACAAACTGCGATGATTTTAGCAAAATAAACGAACAGGATTACAAAAATTACGGAGAACCAAAGCTAATTCCAATTGTTTAAGGGAATTTGCGCAACCATTTTTCAAATTCACTTGTATCTATTTTTGATTCGGCAAAAATCATTTTTCGCTTTTTTAGCATTTTCGGCATTCCTCTTAGCATATCAATGCGAGATTTAATCCAAGTTCCCGAAAATCCTCTTTTTGCCCAAAGAATAAAAGAAAATATGGAGCAGGCAAAACTTATGGGAGCGTATTTTATCAATGTCAATAATGGAAAATTTTTCAATTTCGCAAAAAAACGATTTCTCTCTATATAATACAAGCGAGATGAAGTTTTTTTGCCAACTGTGGCAGAACCTTTGTGGAAAACTTTTGCCTGCGGAACCAGCCATATCTTTGCCCCCAAATGCCTGGCTCTCAATGATAAATCCACATCCTCATAGTAAAGAAAAAAATCTTCATCAAAACCATTTAATTTTTCAATCAATTCCCTATTGAATGCGGCAGCTCCGCAACACGCAAGCGCAATTTCCTTGGATTCCAAAAATTTGTTTGCTGGCACATTATTATATCTATAAGCATAACCCCAAGGATAGAGCATATCCCCAGCCGAGTCTACAAATTCTGGAGAATCTGCTTTGAGCATAAGGGGCATAAAAACTAGATATTCTGTTTTAATATGTTTTGCTAAAAATTCAAGGCAGTTTTTTTCCAAAACGGCATCATTGTTCAAAAAGAAAATCCACTCGCCAGAGCAAGCCTTAATTCCCATATTATTGCCACCCGCAAAACCTAAATTTTTTGAATTTTCTATAAGCGTAATTTTTGGGAAATTTTCTCTTATGTATTCTGTCGAACCATCATTTGAATTGTTATCAACAACAATCACTTCATAATCAGCAAAAGTTTGTTCGAAAATTGATTCTAAACATGTTTTCAACAAATGCTTGCCATTGTGGTTTAAAACGAGAATGCTTATTAAGGGATTTTTCATTTTCTGGAATAATATCGTTTTAAAGATTCATAAAACATAAAACCTCTATATAGAAGTATATATAAAAACGAATGAAGGCTTTTTTCTGTATTGCTAATTGTAGAATCGTGTCTTCTGTGCAAAATCAGAGGTTCCAGCACATATATTGAACTAAATTTTAATTCTACTAGTAAACTGAGCCAAAAATCATGAGTTAATATATTTTTTGGAATTGGCAAAATAAAATTTTTAATATTTTTTGTAAATGCGCAAACACACCCTTGGGGTGCGCCTCCTTTTATGAAAATATTTATCAAAAATCCGTTTTTATATATTCTGTATTTGCTGAGTTTGTCTATTTTCTCCAAATTTGAATTTACAATCCAAGCATCGCTTATTACAAGTCTATCCTCTTTTAAATAAGGAATGATTTCTTCTACTTTATTTGGCAGCCATATATCATCTTGGTCGCTTAAAAAAATATAATCACCTTCAGCTTTCGTCAATGCGTTTTCAAAATTTCTTGCCGCAAAATAAAATCTATCGGCAGTTTTTGAGCTTAATAAAAATGGGATCTTAACATTTTTTCTATCATGATAGAAAATTTTAATCCTTTTGTCATTGAAGAATTCTAAAATTTTTATAGTATTATCAGTAGAACCGTCATCGGAAACGACAATTTCATCTTCTTCCCCAAGCTGTGGCAAAATAGACTTAACCTGCTCTTCTATATATTTTTCACCGTTATATGTAGCCATGCAAACCGAAATCATTTTACCATACCACACCGCTGAATATTTCCGTTCTTTTTCCTTTGTATTCACCAAAAATCAAATACTGCTTTGCACCTATACTCCAAATCGAAAATGGCTTGAATAAAACTGCGGCTCCGTATTCTTGGTAATGCAAAGTGCTTTTAGGGTCTAAATATTTTTTATCGGTTGGGTCTTCGGGTTTGTGAATGTCTCCCAATCGACTACCAAACGCCGTGTCTTTTGCCACTGCGGAAACAGACAAGTCAAATCGCAAAAGCTCTCTGTAACAAAACCCCAAACGGCTGTAAAATTCTCTAGAATTTGGTCCTAAATCAGAGCCGATTGAGTTTCCAAAATGAGAATAATCGTTGCCTATACCTTTATGATGAGTATAGACCCAAGGTTCTATGCGTGTGTATTCAAAATTGTAATCCCAGTTGAATATGCCAATTTTTGCAGAATCTATTGCCAAGCCAATAGACGTTGCCCATTTATTTCCCCACCAGTTGTCATCAAAAAAGGAGGTTATGTTGTCTAAATCATCTATGAATAATTCTCCGTAAACTTCAAACCTGTTAAACAATTTCCACGAAAAATCCGCAGACATTCCATTATTGTCTTTATCGCCGCCATAAGTCTCAGCGAATAGATATGGCACAAAAGGAAGCACATATATAGGTTCCATAGAGCGGCGTTCATAAGGACTTTCGCCATAAACTACGGTTTCTGTTAATCCAAAGTTAAAATTATCCGAAACTTTAAAATCCAGCCTGTGGGCGTGCAGATATTTTCTATAATCTTTCCAGTTTTTTAATTGCATAGCGTGTTGAGAATAAGAGACATAAGCTAAGTTTAAATCCCAGCCTATAAAAGGCGTTGGCACAGGTCTTTTTATAAAGGCGTAATCGGCGGTGTCTTGAATGGCACGCCAAGAAAAATCGCTGCCGCGCAAAGCCAATTTATTGCGCCTTGCAGGACCATAAGATAAATAGTCATAACCTACAGAAATTCTAAAATATGAAGTGGCTTGCCAATCGGTACGCGCTCTAAAAAAATCCCAGGTACGTCCCTTATTGTTGTCAAGGTCATCGTCAAGATGGGCATACGGATAACCCAAATACGGTTCAAAATTTGGGGGGACTTGATAAGTTAAGCCAAAAGCTCTGTCCGTGTTAAGTTCAACGAAAGCATCAAAAGAAATATTTGGAGCGACTAATCCGTTTAAAAAAAGCCCTACTGTTACTGAATTTTGAATTCTATAATTTTCATCTTTATCAAAATTCTCTATTTGGAGGGAATCTTTTGCAAATAATTTTAATTTTACAAATCGGTCACCATCCGAAATCACAAATTCCGCATATATGGGCAATGCGCATAAAAAGAAAGGGATAAAAAACCTCATTGAGGAAATATAGCAATATTAAAAAAAATTTCTGCAATTTTATCCCAGTTATATTTTTTTAATATGCTCTGTTTTATTTCTTCAAATGGGTAATTTTCATCTTCAAGAATTTTTGTCAGGTTCTGTTCCAATTCATCAGGATTATTCGGGTTAAATTGGTATTTGAAAAAATCAAAATCTGCCATTGCGGTTTGATTAGAACATAGAATCTTGCAACCGTTTATTCCTGCTTCTAATGGAGGTATTCCAAAACCTTCGGCATAAGAGGGATAAACAAAACAAGAAGATTGCTGGTAAAAAGCATTGAGTTCGGCATTGTTTATATCTTGGAAAAAACGTATATGTTGCAAAATATGTTTTGGTATAATTTGTAAAAGTTCCTTGTGGCATTTCAATTCGCCTTTATCTTTTATTTTCCCTATAAAAACTAAATCGAAATTTTCGTATAATTTAAGATTTATATAAGCCTTTAATAGTGAGATATGATTTTTTCTTTTATCAAAACGACTGACAAAATGTATATAATTGCGAAGAGAATATTTCTCTTTTACGTCAATATTTATTAAAAGGCTATCCATTACCGCATTTGGAGTCACGCCTATTTTATCCTCTGATATAGAAAATTCTTCCGAAATTTGTTTTTTTGAATATGGAGAAACGGTTAAGATAACATCAGATATTTTTGCTGAATATTTGAATAAAAATTTGTAAAGCAATCGCTGAAATGAGGAGAAATATTTTTTGAAATCAATGAATAGAACATCGTGTATTGTAACTATATATCGACATTTTTTTATCGGCGGCACATAATATTGAAAATGCGCAAAATCGTAATCTCCGTTTTTAGTTTGCAAAGTGTAGCCTAAAAGCATTTGCAACGTGCGGGATTTGAATTTTGGTTTTATGAAACGTACATTATTTTCTGGAAAATAAATTTTCAAGTTCTCGGGTTTTGAAAGGCAGAATGTTACGGTCACATTTTTATTATTTATTAACGATGCATATAAACCATGTATGTAAGTAGCTGTCCCTTCAAAACCGCAGTCAAAAACATAAGCATCTACTAGAATATTTCGCATAATCATAATTCCGCATACATTGAGAAAATATAGCAATATTTTGTTAATCTTACTATATTAACATCGTTCAGCTTAAAAGGAAAGATCCGTGGTTAAAACTTTAATAAAGCCGTTTTATTTTATTCATAGAAGATTTTATGATAATCTCGCATGGTTAAAAGGAACATTTTTATGGCGAATAATTCACCCAATTTGGAGTTACAGCCGTGCATGGGCATATAGTAAAAGTTTTTCCAGTGAATTGGAACAAAAGAGAAAAAATGCCCGCTTATTTTTTGGGCAAAATGCAGAGAGAGTAAAACGAATAACCGAATTTTTTTATGATGAGGAATCTAAAAAGACTTTTAATAGAATAGTCAATTTTAGGCAAACTGGCAAAAAAAGCGACTATATCTCACACGGTCGCCAAACTCAATACTTTATCAATGATTTTTTTACTTATGGAAAAAGTGAAATACTTATAGACTGTGGAGCTTATGATGGAGATACTATAGAAAAATTCCTTAAATTGCCGAATATGGAATATGAGCAAATTATAGTTTTTGAGCCAAGCGTTGAAAATTTTAAACTTATAGAGAAAAAATTCAACAACCAAAAAATTATATTAATAAATGCAGGAGTATATAGTAAAGATTGCGAGCTTTATCTTATGGAATATCAAGATGGAAGCATAATTTCTGAAACATCAGTAGGAACGAAAGAAGAAATTAGAGTTAAAGTTAAGGCGATAGACGGGTTAAATATTTTGAAAAAAGTTACATTCATAAAAATGGATATTGAAGGAGCTGAAATGGAAGCTTTAAAAGGAGCTAGGAATACCATTTTAAGAGATAAACCGCGCTTGGCTATTAGTATTTACCATTCGGATGAAGATATGCTGAGAATAGCGGAGTGGATTCATTCAACTGTACCGGAATACAAACTTTATTGCAGGCATCACTCTATATATCCATTTGTTTTTGAAACTGTACTTTATGCGCAGATGTAATACATTTCATTGGGAGAACCTATTTTCTAGCCATTTTTATATAATCATCTTTTGTTAGATATATATATTCGCCGTATTTGCAAATTCCATTATACTTTTTAGAAATTTTATAAAATGCTTTATTGCAACCTTTTTTTATGGACTCATGCAATTCAACTATTATTGAGTTTACTTTGTCTATCCAAGCAGAGGAACTATTGAATACTTCTTTTTCGCTGCCTTCAATATCAATTTTCAAAATATCTATTTTATCAATATCAAAATCTTCAATTATTTTTTCAATAGTAACTGTTTTTGTTAAATGCCGTTTCCTCATTTTGCTTTCCTTTATATCCATTCCAAGTCTAAACCCCCAATCGTCATAGCCTCCAAATAAATCAAGTTCGCAAATAGAATTCCATAATGCGGCTTTTATCGCATATATATTGGAATACGGTGCTGTATTTTTTTCCAATATGCCAAAATTAGATTCCTCAGGCTCAATTGCAATAATTTTCGCATTCGGATATTTATTTGCAAAAAACACAGAGGCTAATCCTATATTTGCTCCAGCATCTATTATTATCTTTGGCTCTTTCTCTACCATAAAATCATATTCCGCATCTTCTACAATGGATTTATAAACTAAAACATCTGTAGTGCCATTTCTAACATATATGGGGAACTTATAGCCACTCTTAACTATTTTCATAATACTACTGTCCATAAAACTAATAACAGTCTCAACCAAATGCTTATTATCAGATTCCTTTTTCAGTTTCCTATTAGAAAAGAATATTTTTTCTAGCCCTAAATTTAATAAGGATTTAATGCTCATTACGAGATAAATATAGTAATTCTTTTTTTGAAAATCATGTTAAGCGAATAGTAAAAAATTACGTATAAATCTGCGGTTATATAAGAGCATATAATACGGTATCGGTAATGCTGGGATAAAAAGAATAATGCCTTACATATAGTTTATACTCAGGAATTAGATTATTGATATATTCGGCTATGTTAATCATATCTTCATCGCTGTGATAAATGCAGATTGCAAGTTTGGGTTTATTCTTTAAAATGGTTTTTTCTGCCCCTTTTAAAACGTTTAACTCTGCACCTTCAATGTCCATTTTAATAAAGGATACATTATCCAACTCTAAATTGTCTATTGTTCTAACCTGTATATGCACAATATTATTTTGCTCGTTATCGATTTCATCGGTTATTCTGGAGCTGCCGCCTTGTTCTTTAAATAAAAGTTCCCCTTCTTTGTCGTAAGCTCCTGCATTTATCAAAGTTATTTTCGGGTTGCAGCCATGCCTTTTTTTAAGTTCCTTGAAATTTTTAGAATCTGGTTCAAAGGCAACAATTTGTTTGTATTCTATGGGCATACGTTTCAAAAATTCGTCTATGGTGTCTCCTATATATGCTCCGCAGTCTATAAAAACTTCATCCTTGCTCAGTTTTAAGCCATTGAAAAAATATTCATGTTCTTGCTTTGATTTTGGATAATCTTTTTTGCTGTGCGTTTGCCTGAATTTCACTATGCTCGAATATATTTTTTTACTCTGCTCATCGGAGAGCATATTTATTATAGCATTTACTCTTTTGGCATTTTGGGTAAAGAAAAGAACCGTGTTCTCGTCTGGTTTCATAATGGACGGGTCAATGATAATTTTTATTTCCCAATAACAACGCTTAATTGTTCTCAAAAAAAGATTGTGGCTATTGTGAGGAGTGTAAACTTTTCTCACCAATTTTTCCAAATATTCAATAAAACGCTTTATCATTTTAATTTTTTTGCGATGTCTGTAAAATATGCAAATTCCTCGGTGCGAAAAAAGAATAGCAAATAGATAAACATAGAAACAAAGATTGAGACTAGGCACTTAGCTACAAAATTATATATGAAACTATTTATATAAAGACTAATTGTACAAGCAAAAAGCAAAACTAAAATTTGAATCAAAAAAGATTTTGCATAAATTCTATGGCTACGTTTGAAAAGATGTTTATGAATTATATATGCTTCTGGACAAATGCAGATAAAAATAATATTTGCAATAGAACCAATCAACACTCCCAGTATTTCGTAATATTTCACTAAAATTATAGATAATCCAAAATTAAAGATAATCTCAATCAATGGTTTGTATCTATCTGGTCTAAAAATACCAGCGTTTTGTTTAAATGTTATGAGTAAAATACGGTTTTGCATAAAGAAAAAATTTATGCTTATGGCAACTGCAATTGAATGTTGCAAAACAAAAGCATTGCCAATCCAAAGTTCAATGAATGGATTTAACAAATTCAAAAGGCAAACCATAGATATTCCACTTATGCAAAAAACGAAAAATGATAATCTTTTGAACACATCATATAAATTATCTTTATCCAAAGATACTATAGCGTTTCCAATACTAGCTTCCGCACCGCTTATAAACAAGCATATAAATAATGAAATTGTATTAACTATTAAAGTGTAATTTGAATAAATTCCCGCCTGCGATATACCAACAAAAGCCGATATTAAAACAAAATCTGATGCTACCATTGCCATAGAGCCAACTCTGAATAAAAATAATATGGAAATATCGTTCCATATCTTTTTTTTGAAATCTATAGATATTGCATCGCATTTTTCTTTTATATAGGGAAATTTTTTATCTGCAATAACTTTTATTATTAATGTAGAGACTACTGTTCCAATAATTTGCACATATAAAAAAAACATATAATTCTGAAATTTCAGAAGAATAAATATTTGGATGATTGAAACCATTGTTTTTCCAGCAAAATCCATTGCGCTTGTTATATATTTATTCTGTGAAATATCTATTATTATTCGTTTATGAGCAAAAAAATATACGAAAGCGGAATTTGCTAAAAAACATAAATAAATTTGAGTTATATTTACCGGTGCTGTAATTGCATTTTTTATTAGATATGGCAAAAATGGTATCAATAAAACACCTACGCATATTATGAATATACCTATTATTAAGTAGCATTTTCTATAAAACGCCAAAAGAGATTTTATTAGTTCTATATTATTCTCTGCCACTGGTTTGTACAAAGCATAAGAAATTGCTGTTCCAATTCCCATTTCGGCTAAAGATAAGCCATTTAATATACTTGCAAAAAGCCCATTGAAACCTAAATATTCCGAGCCTAATGTTTTGATAAAAACTGTTCTACTGATAAAACTAAGCGCAAGTGTTATAAACTGAGTCGATAACATCACGCTCACATTTTTAATTGATTTTTTAGTTCTCATTGCGCCTTTTTTCAATATTTGCCAACACCTGAGGTATATATTTATCCATTATATCAGAATATTCATCATTTATATCTTGCTGCTCAAAACCCAATGAAGTATATTGTTCTTTTTGGTCGGCTTTGCCTCTATGTAGCTTCAATAAACACTCGTCATAAGATTTTGTAAAATAATGGTTTATTCTTATTTTGTCATATACTTGTTCTATATCCATATAATAGTATTTCTGAGCATTTTTGTTGGAATTTACTGCTATTGCAAAACGGAAATAAAACGGTTCATGAATGTCCATTTTATAAACCGCTCTCGGATTGCAAATTGTCTTCACGCAACGTCCCACAAATCCATCCATCTTTTCATGTTTTTTAAATCTTTCAATCACAAGTTCCTTTCTCCAGTGTTTTTCACCGGAACTTCCATAGCGCAGCCAATTCACCTTCACACCCGCATATTGCTCAAAATCTTTCAGAAAATCCGGTATGGTTTCATTTTTTATTGGAACTATAAATTCATCAATATCTATCGCTGCAAGCCAATATGTTTCCTTTCTAGCCTTTTCTAAAATATCGTTATACGCAAGTATCTGTTTTCTTTTGTATGGAAAATATTTATACTCAACAATACCAGCTTTTATGTATGGCTGTAAAATTTGCACTAAATTGTCGCTGGATTCGTTGTCGTAGAGATAAAATTTTTGAACACCCAACAGTATATGGTATTCCAGCCATTCTTCAATATACAAAGCTTCGTTTTTAAGAATTGCTACAAAAGATAAATAATTTTGGAAATCTTTTGGTTTTTTAGCGATAAATATATTTTTACAATCTTTATCTCTGAAAAAATGTAGCAAATTGAATTGTGAAGATTCAGAGATAAAACGGATTCTCTTTATTTTCCACATAAAATATTTAACTTTTTTGAACTGTAATTTATAAAAATAATGTGTGATATGTCTTTTTACAGTTAATATAAATGTGTCTTTTTCTAAATTCTCGTTCATTGCAACTCCGCGAATAAGTTTTCCCATTCCTTTGTTATTTTGCCCACATTAAATTTTTCACAATCATTCATTGCATTTTTTGCCATTTTCTCCCTCAATTCAATATTATCCATCAACAAGCAAACTTTTTCTATAAAAGTTTTTTTATCATTATTCGGGACAATAAAACCGTTTTCTCCGTCTTTAATTATATCGTGCAATGATAGATAGGAATCCATGACTACCGGAATGCAGCCATATATTTGAGCTTCTATAAGAGTAATGGGAAAACCTTCGTAAGCACTTGTCATTAAAAATATGGGGGAATTTGAATAATAACTCTGCGTTTCCTGCCAGCCTTTGAAATCTATGCGCGAAAGATTTTTCGCCAATTTTTGGCATTTCCCCATATCTGGTCCATCGCCAACTATTATCAAATTCCAATTCTCATAAACTTCTTTTTTGCTTATATACCTCCAAATTTCAATGATCATAGATATTCTTTTTTGTTCTTCTGCTATTCTGGACACTACCAAAAGGCTCTTTGTTTTTTTAGAAAAATCAATATGCAGATTTTCACAATTTATAGGATTGTATATGCTTCGCAATTTGCTTAAATTTTTGCTCGGCATAAATTTTTTATATTCTTCAACAAATTTATTTGATAGCATAACAAATGTATCGGAATTATCATAAACAAAATTTCTTCGTTCTAATTGTATTCTCATTCTTCTTTTTCTTATTATTTTTTTTGGCAAGAACCTAGTTAAAATACGCCCTTTAGCTTCTAATTCTATGAATAGCGAAAAATGCAAACAAGATATGAGTTTTGCTTTTGTCCCTTTTCTTGCCTTGTTGCACAGAACGCATATACTAGAAACGTCTGCCTCTTGATTTATTATTATATCGATGGAATTTTCCATTATTATTTTATTTAAAAAATCAGAGTTATTCTCTGAATCAGCCAATTCCCATTGTTCAGGAAATTTATAGATTTTTATTTCAGAGTCAACAAATACGGATTTTGGCAAGTAAAAAAAACAACACACATATACGTTATGCCCACATTTAATGAGTTCATTCCCCAAAATTCTCGTAACGGTATCTACTCCACTGTTAGCAGGGAAACTTTTTAGCACATACAAAATCCGCATGTGGCAAAGATAGAAATTTATTTTCTATTTTTTGGCTATGTTTCCTCTCGTTTCCGTTATTGTTCCAGTGTATAATGTTGAACCGTATATTCGTAAATGTGTGGATAGCATTTTAGCTCAAAGTTACAAAAATTTGGAAATTATTCTTGTTGATGACGGAAGCTCAGATAACTGCGGTAAAATTTGCGATGAGTATGTGACAAATAATTCAAATATTATTGTTTTGCATAAAGAAAACGGCGGTTTGTCAGATGCCAGAAATGTAGGTTTAGACATTGCGAAAGGCGAGTTTATATGTTTTGTTGATAGTGATGATTGGTGCGAAAAAGAAATGCTGCAAATAGCTTTTGAAGCTATGGAAAGAGCAAAATGCGATATAATTTCTTATGGAGCTTTTTATGAATATGAGGAGAACGGGAAAATTTTTAGAACTCTGATTAAAAGCACAAAATATGAACAGAAAATAAATTCCTTTGAAGAAAGCCTCCCTTTGGTTATAAAAGATAATCTTGCTGTTACAGCATGGAATAAGTTTTATAGAAAAAAAGTCTTTGAAAATTTGCGGTTTCCAAAAGGAAAATTATTTGAGGATGTTTGGGTTTTTCCAAGATTATTTGAAAATAGCAACGGTATATTTGCAATAAGCAAGCCTTTATATCATTATGTAATTCGGAGTGATAGCAAAAACATAACTTCAAATTTTAATCCGCGAAATGTGGAATTTTTGGAAGCGTATAAATCATGGCAAAATTTTGAAAGAAAAGGAAATTTAAGCAAAGTAATGTTGATGCAAAATGCTTGGCATTTGCTCACAAAAATAGGAGCGCAAAAAGGGAATGAAGTTCATTGCGAGCATATAATAAAACTTTTAAGAGAAAATTTAAAATATCTAAAAATTTCAAGACTTTACGACAGATTTTTTTTATTCTTAATTCTGAAGAAATTCAACTATAAAAAAGTGTTTTTCACTAGAACAAAAGTTCAAGAATTATTTTTCAAATTCCTTAAAATCTTTTTTGCAAGCAAACCAAAATGAAAAAGATTATATGCAAAAGGGAACTTATGGATAACCAAATAAAATAAAATTTTCTTGTCAATTTTTTGTTCCCATGTTTTACTAAATATTCGTTTATTTGACGCAGGATATAATTCATTGATATCTCTGATTGCTCTAGCTTTTTTATCGGATATTATTTGCATTTTCAAAGAATTAATGCCATCGCTGAGTTCTGGTTCAAATAGTTCTATATCATTTCCATATTTTTCAGTTAAAAATTTCACTACCAATTTATAATTATCAAAATGCTCTATTTTTCTCCTTAACTCATATTTTACATCGTTGCACGAGGAATTTGAATTTATAATATAATTGTAAAAAGCGGTGTTTATATATCCGATTTTTTCAGCGTAATATGTTGTTTGCAATGATGTATATTTATCTTCTCCATAGCTTGTACTTGAGAATACCACATTATCAAAAATATGTTTTTTAATTATTTTATTCCATGAACAAGCTGTTACGGAGTTTATCTTTACTCCTATGTGTCTTATTATTTCTATTTTGCTTCTGTTATCTATACCTGCATCCCAGTAAATATTTCCTGATTCTTGATATGCAATAAAATCGCAAAATACTATATCCAAATTTTCTGTCGATGCTTTATTGTACATTTTTTCAAGCATATCTTTTTCTATATAATCATCACTATCTACAAATTGAATGTATTCGCCTTTTGCATAGCGAAGCCCTTTTTGGCGGGTTAAACTGGTTCCTATATTCTCGGTGTTCTTTAATACAATTATTCTATTATCTTTTTTTGCATAACTCTCGCAAATCTCAACGGAATTGTCTTCTGAAAAATCATCTATCAATATACATTCAAAATCCGTAAATGTTTGAGCTAGAATACTATCCAAGCATCTGCATAAATATTTTTCCGTATTGTGGACAGGAATAATTATGGTTATTTTTATAGGCATAATATCAAAAGTCGGCATACAAAACAGTCTCATGCGGGTATTCTTTATTGTGATGTCTTACATATAATTTATATTCTGGTACAATGGAATGAATGTATTCTGGAATTTCTATAAAATGCCTATTGTAATGATATATGGAAATTGCAAGACGAGGCTTGTTTTTTTTAATAGTTTCTTCCGCTCCTTTAAGAGCTTCCAATTCTGCACCTTCAATATCCATTTTTATAAATGAAACTTTTGATTTTTTAACTTCTTCTATTGTATCTAAGGCTAAAACATTTACAGAAATTATTTTTTTATTATCTTTTGGATTGCTTTTAGATAAACATGAAACGGGACCATATTCCTCCATCGAAAAATTTAAACAGTCATTTTTTTCCCATACTCCCGCATTTATTAAGAATATATTTTTTGTTTCTTTGTACTTTTCCTGCAATTGTTTGAAATTATTGCTATCTGGTTCTAATGCTATGATTTTACTGAAATTCGGAACTATTTTTGAAAAAGCTTCTATGCTGTCACCTATATATGCGCCACAATCTACAAGAATTTCATTTTCTCTATATTTAAAAAAATCATTGCTAAAATATTGGTTCTCGCATCCATGGTAAATAGGGGCATTTTCTTTTTTTTGAGATAGTTGCCTAAAAAAGTCTCTTTTTCGATATTCAATAATGTTCAAATATGTTCTCTTAGATTCATCGTCCTGCAAAGCAGACACAATAATATCAACTTCATTTTTCTTTTTTCTAAAATATGCCCGTGCTCCGCAGCATCCACCAATAATCGTTTCTTCTTGTGTTGTTAAATACCTAAGTTCATGATAATATACCCTTAAAAACAAAAACAATCTATTTTGCAGTATGTTCGGATATTTTGAAATTATGCCATTTTTAAGAATTTTTACAAACCTAAAAATACTTCTAAACATATTTTTTCTCCTGATAATAATTAAAATAAAAACTTGCCATTAATCCCATAATCCACGGAATAAACCCGAAAGAAGGGGTTCCATTTACAAGCATTGTGACAAAAAAAATGGAAAAACCAGCAATAATTCCGTAACATATCGTTTCATCTTTGTTTTTGCGCATATAATTGATAATAGAAAATATACAAAAAGAAACAACTACGCTTAAATGCATGAGACCGAGCAAACCCAATTCTGATAATATTTGTAATATTTCATTGTGTGCATGAGGAAGAGCTTTACGTGATATTCCTATATCTGGAATGGTTTTTAAAAATTTTGAGTAATGCTCGGGAAAGGTATCTGGACCTGCCCCCCATATTTTGTTATTGGAAAAAGTGTCGTAAGCACTAAGCCATGCTATAATGCGACCCATATTGCTAGAGTCTATTTTGCCATGCAAAAGAGATTCCATTGTTCTAGCAATAAACAAATCTCTCATAAATATATTCCATGTAATTGAAAAAATAGCAGCCAGAAAAATAATGATTATAAGAAACTTCATGCTTTTGCCAATGGCGGTAACTTGTAAAATAGTTGAATTTGTAAATGAATATAAGTATATTCCAAGTAAAGCACCTATGCCCAAGCCTATTAAGCCTGTTCTCGTTCCGCTAAATACAATTGCCAATAAAACCAAACCAGTTACTGAAGTTAAAATCAGGACATTTCCCTTTCGTTTACAAGAATCAACAAACCATATACTCCATAATATACTGAGCACAACGGCATATTCCGTAGGCATAGCCATTGGTCCACTTATACGTTGCGGATCATAAATAAGTTTTTCTAAAAAGCCCCAAGCCAGCAAATAAGAACCATACAAGATAACTATAAAAAGAACATTTTTTCTATCCCATTTGAGTAACATCGTCCATAAATATAAAAATATCAAACTGATAATTCTGGTATACCAACCAAGAATCGGCTTGGAATATGGTCCAAAAATAATTATCATGCAATAGTAAGCAAAGAACCAAAATAATAAACCCAAAAAAACTTTATATTTCACCCCTTTATCAGCAACGGATAAAAAACCGCAAAAAGTTGGTATTATATAGAAATAATGCGGCATTTCCTTGTTATAATCAAAAATAAATGCAAATGAAAAAAGAACCAACAATACAGCAATTTCCTGTTTTTTCAAAACAAGAGAACAAAAACATGAAAAAAACATTGCGGCTAGGCATATAGCCATTATCATATATCTACCACTTAAATAAAATTTTTAGTATTCTCTTAAAATTCTCTCTTGTATTTTCTTCACAAGGAAATTCTCCGCTGTATATACCTTGCAAAGTTAAAAATGAGAATATGAAGACAAAAGTCAAAAACGCCGATGCCACCGCCCACGTAGCCCTCTTCGGCTTACTCTTGTAGTCCGCCAAATACGCATCTTGCACAATCTGTATAACTGGCAAATTCTTTGCCGCATTGCCTTCTTCCATAACAATACTGTTCTCTATTGTTTCAAGCATTGTAAAAAGCCGCTTGAAATCGCTTTCCAACTTTCCCTGCTCAATAAGTTTTTCTGCCGCCCAGTCTGAATTTATATAAACAGAATTTTTGCCGGGCAAGTAATCCTCTGAATATTCTCCGCGCAATTTTTGAAATTCTCTTTCCAAAATAATTCTCCTTTTACGAAATTCCGCTACCGAAGAATTATCTGTTCCCGCTCTGTTCTCGCTAATCTTGATATTATTAATCTGTTCCTCATAACCTGCAAGTGCGGTTATCGTTAATTTTAACTGCGCTTCCAAATCAAGTAAGTTATTGTCCCTGTAAAAAGCAATCAAAACTTTGCTCAAAGAATCCACAGAAACCACAATACTCTGCTTAAAAATATTTAACTGCTCTATTGTTTGCAAAGCACGTTCCTTTCTCAATTTTACGTATTTGGCATTCGCTTCTTCAACAACAAAACGAACTAAATCTCTAGCAAGCTCTTTATTTTTTGCCTCGTATGCACAGGAGATTACTCCCGTTAATTCGTCTGGCATTATTTTTATGTCTTTGTCAAAAGCTTTGAGCAGAGCTTCCTTGTACTTTGTGCCTTTGTAAATAGTATCCAGCCTGAACTTTTCTATTGTAGCCAATAGAACGTCTCTTCCGCCTACAATTTCCAAATACAAATCTTCGTTCTCCTGCGTTCCGGTCCCCCCAAGGTTTGCTCCGAGGGAACCGAGCAAATTTGATGACATGGCACCCTTAAACAGAGAATTTATGCTTGTTGTTCTGGAACCAGTATCCAAAAGTACTCTGATTTCGCTTTTATAATACTCCGGTGAAATCCAGGCTATAACAAAGCCTAAAATTCCAGCGAGGAATGGAATTCCAAAGGAATACTTTTTTCTTTTCAGCAAAAAAATTAAAACATCAATTAAAGACATATCTCTCAATTCCACTTGAAGACTATAGGTACCGTATTTAAAGCGCGAACAGAGTGCAAAAATGATTTGAACGCATATTCAGTTGCAGTACGAGCTTGTGAGATTAGCTCAGGATTTTTATCCACATTAATCTCAATTTCCATTTTTTGCTTTGACTCAAGAACAAATAAATCTTTTGCTTTGTATTTGTTGAACATTCCATTTTTCTGGTCATAAATTTCTGCTGTTTCCGGATGTAATTCATGGGATAGAATTTTTATGGGCGGAAATTTTATGAAGAGCGTATCTGTTCGCGTTGTATCTATTTGAATTTTTTTGCAATCAATGCCCAATTTTATAGTTCCATCTATAACAGCCAAAAGTTTCTTTTCCGTTCCGGGAATTTGAATACCGAACATTTCTCTTTTGTTCACATCTTTTATCACGGATGTATATCTGTAGTGCAGTGAAATGAACTCCGCCGCAGGCAGAACCTCTCGAACAGTTGTATGTATGCTCGTCTCCTGTTTTGAAGCTATAATATCGCCAACTATGCCGCCTGGACGCGCAATCATAAAGCCTATAACGGCTGCAGCACCCGCAAGCAGCACACACAAAACCAAGGTTAGTCTAAACATTCTAGTATCCTCTTATGATAATAATTGTTGCAACAATACTCAAAACAGATGTCACAAATATTGTAAAATCTTTTGCTTGTTCATAAACCGTGCGCGGAATGTCAATAAAATCACCGGGCAAAATTTCACCTGTTGCCCAGTCCACAGAAACTTTTCTCCCATTTCTCAAAACAGAAACTCTGGAAAAATCTCCGGTTATTATTGAGACTCCACTTGCCGCTACATAATCTGCCGGATGCATTGATGAATTGTATGGAACTTTCCCGACTGTAGCCGTTGCTCCTCCAACATATACAAATGGTGCTTGTATGTGGAATTCTATTTCAACTAGAGGCTCCGGCACAAAATTGCCTATTTGGTTGATGCTAATCCATCTCGTATAATTGTCCTGCGTGTATTTTACGCTTATTTCATTATATCCGTGTTCAACATTTATACCGACATCTTTTACATATTCTTTCAGTGTACGGCCCGGAATATGTGGAATAGTTATGGTCTTCCCCGAATGGCTTATATCTATGGTTTGGTGCCAATCCCTGCCCGGAATCATCACAATATCGCCGGCCTGCAAAAGCACATTTTCCGTTGTGGCAATCGTATCACCCATTCTATATATATATACGCTGTCTTTGTTTGCCCAAGGTTTAAAGTTGCCA
>Ga0182472_107200_pt1 | contig 20117 bp, 12 predicted proteins | sample TergutNc150P3_FD_120804 | JGI IMG/M metagenome (GOLD analysis project Ga0182472, IMG submission 120804)
AATTGCGTTGCGTAGTTCCACACATCATCTTTGCATCCCTCATAGTTGTCATCGGAGCCAGAGGAGCTACTAACGGAGCTAGAAGAATTGCCACCGCAGGTATTATCCATGCCGTAATTTGCCCCATAACAATCGACAGCCTTAATGTAGATACAGCCGCCATTGTAAAAACAATGCGACTTGCCATACTCGTCAACAATTACATTCCCACCGCATGTATTGTCACTACCAAAACTCACTCCCTCACATCTACCAGTACCCAATGAGCTACAGATATAATTACCGTTACCAGCCTTATAAAAACAATAAGCACCTTGCACGTTCAAGCTAGACGAACCGCTAGACCCAGCAGGAGTATAAGCCATGTCATACCCACCACAGGTATTATCAGTCCCATAATTCGTTCCGTTGCATTTGCCAACGTTCATGTATTCGCAACTATAACGCCCCATACCGTCATTGTAGAGGCAATAGGTCATCCTATAGTCGCTACAAGTTACACAAAGCAACTCGTTTATATCACCGCCACAGCCAAGGATAATTATGGCAATGAATATGGGTGAAATCTTTGCAGCGAAAGAGAAGCGAGCAAGAGCACGTTTAATCATAAAATCTCCTGAGGGCAGAGGATATACATCATTAATATACAAAATTTTTACGCTATTTGCAATAATTTTGTGAAAAAATGTGAAAAAAACTTCATTTTGTGAAAAAAAAGCCTCTGTACTGGGCTTTTTTACCAAAAACGAGCCTCTGTATCAAGGTTTTTTGCTAAAGTTTGCTAAACACTAAATTTAACAATGGAATCTTGTAAATCTGTGGACATTTTTTGGATTCGCTTGATGGATTCGCTTACTTCTAAAGCATATTTAACGCTTTCCTTTGCCGTGTTGCTCATGCTTAATATGTTTTCGCTCACATCATTTGCACCGCTAGCCACTGTATTGGCGTTTCTTTGAACATTGTTTGCGAGTTTTGCAACCTCAGCTATAGCATTGGACACCATTTTTAAACATGCATCAGCCTTAGCAATATCGTCAGAAACTTCTTTGCTGGATTTGGTTTGATCGTCAACATTTACCGTTATGGTTTCCACAGCTTGGTTTATTTCACCTATAATATCGGTTACATCTTTGATTACGACAATTGCTTCGCTAACTCCGCTTTGAATACCTTCTATGCGGAGTGCAATGTTGTCTGCACTTTTGGCACTTTGGTTTGCAAGTTCTTTGATTTCGCCAGCAACAACCGCAAAACCCTTGCCCGCTTCACCTGCGCTTGCGGCTTCAATGGTTGCGTTCAACGCCAGCAAATTGGTTTTATCTGCAATTTTTTTAATAACATCGGTTACCTGCCCAATTTCCTTTGCCGCCATGCCTAGCTTATTCATAACAGTGGTGACATCGTTGCTTTTTTTGGTAGCCTTGCCGGATATCCCATGCGCTTTCCCTGCATTGTTGGCTATATGGTTGATGTTCGTGTTCATCTCTTCAATGGTTGCGGTTATGGAATCCATATTGGTAGACATAGTTTTTGCCACGTCTGCCACTTGCTTAGAGCTTCCAGAGGCTTCTTCCGTATCATTTGCCATTTCTTTTATACTTATGCTCATCTGCTCGTTAATGCTTGCCATTGCAACAGACTGGTTCATCATATTTTCCGAAGATTTGGTGAGCTTGGTGGAAATGTTGGATAATTCTTCAGAAGTAGAAGAGAAAGAATCGGTCACTATTTTTGCCTTTGAAACGGAGAGCCTGAGTGCCTCCATAAGTCTATTAAAAGAATAGGATACATCGCCTATTTCACTCTTATAATGCTTTGTTATTCTTTTTGTCAAATCCCAATTTGTAGAAATTGCCTTGATAGTTGTAACCAAGGTTTTCAACGGACTAAGTATAAAATCGGTGAATATGTTGAAAATTATGAATATAAGGATTATAACAATTACCATAACTAGATAAACTACGGTAATATAATTTTTGAAATAATCCTCTATTGTCATAGAGTAGGTTGCAACTATATACCAACCCGGAACAGATACTGTGCTTACGGCAAATATACTCTCTTTATTTGTGAAAACCTCAGTCTTTTCTTGTAAATGGCTTTTGGAAAGATTAAGTATTTTTTCGCCCACGCTACCTGGCAGCAACTTGTCAATTGCCATTTTATCCGCTACAATTTTCACATCCTTGGCGCCGGTAATTTCCCCGGCACTGTTGAAAAAATAGAAATTCGCATCTTCTGAAGAGTTTTCATATATCTGCTGTATAAAAAAGGCTATGTCAACGCCTGCTCCCAAAATGCCAAGGGGTTTGCCATTATTATCAAAAACTGGAACGTTAATCCAAAAATTGGTATTATTCAAATCAGGGTTACGATTGATATTGAAGTTGTAGGTTTTCGTTTCATTAAGAGTCATAAGATACCAGTAATTTTTTTGGTCTTTAGGGTCCACGGTAAAGGCGTAAGTAGAATCGAAGTAAAATTTTTTGTCTATGTCATTTACCCAAAACACAGTGCTTCTAGTAAAAGCCTTGCGGTAACTCGCAATTTCCTCATAAGCGGCTTTTTCCAATTCCAAATCATCGGGATTGGAAAAATACCGTTGTATAAGCGGGGAATTCGCCATTTTAAGGGCAAGGGCTACTTCGCCTTTAACGGAAGATTCCAGTTGCAAACGCTCAATTTTTAGGGTTTGCTGCAATTCGGCTATTTTGCCTGTACGGACAATATCCTGTATTGCAACAAAGAAAAATATGCTACCAGTAACAAGAATCACTAAGAGCAATGCGATTGAAAAGATTAAAAATCCACGCTTTATTGAAAGCCTTTTAGCTCTACGCCTTTCCGCTTCGTTATTTTTTTGCATGTTTATAATCTCCTTTTACATCGTCCGAATTTAAGGCGAAACTCCTACTCTGCTGCCGACAATTCTCGCAAAATAATCTGGGCTATACATCGCTTCAAGAACAAGACCTGGCCATCTGAATTCTCCCGCATAGCTCGGATGAATTTGAACGGCAAAAGTTTTTGTTTCATTTGGATAAAGGTTAAAAAACCAATTAATGCGGTCGTCCCTTATGTCCATATAATCAGGCTCGGAAAGGGGCGGCTGCAAGTTATTTAGCCATCCAGGTCTATCGTATTCATTCAACCTCTCGTTGGAAATTTCAAAACTCGAAGGCAAAATGCTCGACAAAGCCAAATTTTCAACATAGCTCGCAGCAAACGATCTAACATTAAAAACAATCCAAAATGCCTCACCCTGTTTTATCTGCGAAGCGTAAATTCTCTCTCCGCTTTGGTTAAACAAAGTTCTATCTATGGCAAGTCCTTTTGCTTCTGTTCTTATGTTATCTTCCAAAGGCAAGCCCCTTGTTTGAAGTTCGACAAAAACTGTAGCGTTCAAGGAATTTACAGAAACTTCTTGGGAACCAAAAGAACTCAAATCTATTTTTACGGGCTTCTTGGCTTTAACTATAACTTTTTCCGTTTTTGTGCCTACTCTCCACTCAACTTCCGCATCGCCAGCGCCAAATTTCTCTTTAAGAGCAGAAAAAGCGAGCAAGGCAAATGCGCTTTCCTGAGTACTCCACCACCTTCTGGAATTCCATTCTTTTGCAAGCTCTTGGTAAATCTTCAAGGCATCTCCAAAATTGTTCATCTTTGCAAGAACAAAAGCGGCAAGGGCTTGGTCTCGCAAGGTAGAGCCATAAGTCCCTGAATTTTCCCTGTAATCGCTCAACGCATTTCCGCTATATTCCAAAACCTGTTTCGCTATGGATTCTTTTCCGGCTATGTGATAAGCACCCGCAAGCAGATATTTAGAAAGCCAATCCAGCTTATCCAAATTATTCTCTCTCATCAAATTCATAGCACCCATCTGCTCTTCGCTTGCCACTGCCAACAAAAACAACCTATACGCCTGATTGCGGAAATCTTTGTTATAAGTTTTCTTTGCCTGTTCTATTTCCCAGTTCTTCCAAGTGTTCAAAAGGTTTTGCGGAATGGAATAGCCTGCATTTTTTGCTTCCAACATAAAATGCCCCGCATAACTGCTCGCCCAAGAATCCGCATTGCCGCTTTGGTTGGGCCAATAAGAAAATCCTTGACTCAAAGAGAATTGCGCAAGCCGTTTAATTCCTCCATTTATATTGTTAGTAATTTCCTGCTTTGTCTTTGAATCCAAATCCCTTAATTTATCAATGTACAACTGCGGGAATACGCTGGAAACAGTTTGCTCCAAGCAGCCATAAGGATAATTTATTAAATAATCCAATCGCTCATCTGCGCTCAAGTTAGGCATTGTGCTGAGCACAAGAGTCGCTCTGTGCGTGCCATCTATTCCAAAGGCGTTTATCTTGGTTTGCCAAGTTTCGCCATCTGTAATTTGCCCTCGCAAAACTTCCGTGTAAAACGCTGATGAACTCATTATGGGCAAATCTATAGTGTCGGAAATTTTGTGCTTGCCGCTTTCCGCTTTTACAATTACTTTCGCACTTCCAAGAATTGGCAATGCCTCAACCTCAAAACTGCCATCAAGCTCGCCGGGCTTTGAGAAAGAAAGGGTAAAATTATTTTTGCCTACAATTTTGAGTTCTTGCGAAACCTGCAAGTTCACGTTGACGTTCTTCACATCATCATCCATTGCGAACACAGAAACAGGAACTTTGAATTTATCGCCTGGTTTTGCCGCTCTGGGAACGGTTGGCAAAATCATAAGCGGTTTTTTAACCACTATATTGGCTTCATTTTTAGAAAATGCGTTTTGAGAAACACCAATTAACTGCGCCCTGACAGAGCCTACGTATTGCGGCATTTTAAATGTGACTTTTTCTGTTTTGCCGGCTTTCACCTCCTGAATTCCGCTGAACAGGGAAACCGCTTTGAATCTCTGCGTTTTCTGCTTGCCTGCCATATTCGCTACCGCCTCATCTCCGCCTATGGATAAATAAGAATCCATATCCGGCATCAAAGCTCCTATGATTTCGTCATAGTTATCAGAGGTTACTATTCCCAGCGCAATTTTCTGAAAATAATATTTCCACGGGTCAGGGGTTTTGAAATTCGTTAAATCAAGCAAGCCTTCATCCACAACGGCGAGGGTGAAAGAGGCATTTTCTTTAGAAGAATTTGTCACCTCTATGGTAAATTCATCGCCAGGTTTAATTTCTTTTGGAGCATTTAAAGCGAGGTTCAGCCTTGTTTTTTCGTCTTCAACGTTGATTGGCAAAATTCCGTAATAGCGCATGGGTTTTTCGCCCTCAACGCTTTTTAAGGGCATGAATAAGCTAACAACCGCATATACATTAGGCAACATATTTTTAGCAGCTTTAAAAGAAACAATATTTTTGCCCGCTGTAGCCTTCACAAATTTTGCTTCCAAAATTTTATCGGCACTTTCCAAGCTCACAAGAGCATTCCCGTTTGCGGGAGCTTCAAAGGAAATTAAAATGGAATCGTCGATATTGTAGCTCGATTTTTTGCTCATCAAATTTAAATGGCTCGCTTCGGGCATGTTCCGTAGATTTTCATAGCCACCCCAATATGATGCATAGATAAATTGCGATGTGCTATGCCCGCCTTCAATATCTTTTATCTCAACTGCAATCATGCCATCGCTTTCTGGCACCCATTTAAATTCCCTTATAGCGGTTCCACTGGTGATTGTTTCTTCGTGAACAAGGTAGGTTTGCCTTTGATTTCTAAAATCCCAACGTTCGTAATCATCGCTTTCCCACCACGAATATCTGCGGTTTTGATAAACCTTAATAGAGAGTTTTCTGCCAGATGTGATTTTTCCATTTTCATCAAGAGCGACTATTGGAACGCGCAGAGTATCGCCTATGCGCACACCATCCCAAGAGTCCCTTGTTTTTAATCCCACAAAAACCGGATATGGATAAACCATGGTTGAATGCCAGCTCTCCGTAAAGCCACCGCCTTTTTCATTGACAGTGGCGTGTATATTTATTGTTGCTGCTTCGAGAATATTCCTGTCTCTTAAATCAATTATTTCAGAAAGCCTCGCCTCGCCATTGCTATTCAAGTTTCCATTAAACAGAGATTCAGCATCTTTTTCTTCAAAACGAAGCATTTGGTTTCTGAATGTAAAATCTGGAAAGCGAACAAAATTCAAGGCTTTGCTTCTAAGCGAAAATTCAATCTCCGCCTTTAATCCAGCAGCCGGCGTGCCGAATAAATACATGCTTTTGAATGTTTCGTTTATTTTTATTTTTGTTCCGCTGTATTTTTTTGGAAGCTCAAGCAAATTTTTTAAGCGATTTGGCTTAACGGTTTCCACGCGCAAATAGTGATTCCACTCGTTCCCACCGCTACTTATCGTTGCCTGCCATTCACCCGTTGGCGCATCTAATTCCGTTGGAATATCCAAAGAGAACATCCCGTTTGCAGTTGTTTTCGCAGTGCCCTCAAAAACAACGGAACCCATCGGATTTTTTACCGAAACGGACATCTGCACTTTTGCTAAGGGTTTTTCTATTGTTTCACGTACAATGCCCGCAAAATGGATGGTGTCGCCGGGTCTGTAAACACCTCTCTCCGTATAGCCGAATAACCTTGCCCTATTGTTCTCTTCCAGAACCCCGCCAACGTCAAAACGGCTGGTTTCCCAATTGCTCTGATCCAGCTTTAACAAGGCAAGCCCTCTATTTCCTTGCCCTTTTATAACATAGCCTTCTTGGGATGCTATTTTGAAAAATACATAGCCATTTGAATTTGTTTTTTGTGTGGCTAAAATATCATTTACTCTGCCATATAGTTCCAAAGGTAAGCCGGAAATCGGTTTGGAGTTTTCAACATCAACTGCCCAAACATGAATGCCATCGCTTTCTTTTTTTGCTGTTAACGCAATAGAAGAGGCAATTAAAATTTTCTCCAAGTCTCTATTTTGGTCGTAATAATAATAAGAGTTGCACGGACTCTCATAATAAGAATCGTCTTCGTAAATCAATTCGTTCTCTGAATATCCTTTCTCACTTCTGCAAGGACCGATGAGATTTTCTGGATATATATTTAGCTTTACAATATACGCCGCTCCAGCTTTTTTTGTTATGTATTTAGAAATATCAATTTCCGTTTTCAGCCATTCGTTTCTCTTTGGTTTCTCAAATTTAATCTCAGATCCATAAATTTCTTTTGTTGTTCGCTCAATATCAGAAATCCATCTGTTTGAGGAACGCAGGTCGTTGTTTTGCAAAAAGAACATCAGATTTTGTGGCAAAACTTCTCGTATCTCCAATTTTGCACTGCCTATATTCATGCTCTTCAACTGCAAGCGTCCCTTGTTTTCCATAGGCAGGAACAAGCCGTTGCCAATTAATTTTAACTGAGGTTTTAAATCGCTAAACGTAAATTGCGAGACAAAATCATTTCCCATTTTTGTTCCATAAGCGCTCGGAAAACCGTTTTCAATTCTCAGCGTGTATTGCACTCCGTAAGAAAAATTTCCCTTTACTCTAAGGGTTCTATTTTTTATAGAAACCTTGTAATTTAAATTTGGCGAAAAGCTCACAAAACCGGAAAGGTCCCTATCGTTTGCGATTTGGTCGGAAAAAACTACTTCCCAAGACTTTTCACTGCCCTCCGTCAAGGATTCTTTTGAACTAACCGCCACAAAACTTCCTATAGCAGGCAACAGGAAAGTTTCGCTAAAAGAATTATCGTTAGCTGTCCAATTTTTTGGCAAAGTTATTTCCGCATTTTGCGACTTGTTTGTGCGAGGCACGTCCTCGCTTTCTATTTTGACAAAATTTCCACGCCCATCAAAAGATATTTTATACGACATTCTTCTGGAATTAAAACTGAGCGCTAATTCTTTGAGCAATTTTGCGCTATCTGGTTTATCCGCAAATCTCAGTTCCAAAATGAGTTTTGCCGTATTCGTCTTCCCTGCCACAGGCTCAAAGCCGCCGTTTATTTCTAAAACTTCATTTGGAATAACTTGAAATTCAAAAGCATAGTTATCTACGTTTGCGGCTTTTCCAAATGCCTTTTTGCCGTCAAATTTTGCCTTGTATGCTTTCCCGTTTTGCAGAGGTTCATCCGGCGTGAATTGCAGGAGCGAGGTAGTTAGCCATTTTGCCTTGCCTTTTACCGCTGGTTCAAAATCAACTGGATTTGTGAGCAAGTCTAGCCCCACGGCATTTTGTAAAACCACGTTTTGTTTAAATTCCAGTTCTATCGTGCTACGGGAACTCAAAATTGACGCAGGCCTCGCAGACACAAAATCCGCCAAATCTATAGTTTGTCCAGCTAATTCAGTAGCGAGCAAATTTTGTTCAGGGATGGCTTGTTCTTTTTGCCCACAAGCTATGAGAAGGGCAGTTAGTAGAGGGAGGAGTAAATTTTTCATGGAAACTAATATAGAAAATGTCAGTTATTTCCGCCAATCGGCAGGAAAACCCTGTCCGCAACATTTTCAACAGGTACCATTTCAATTTCTTTTTCCCCGCGGAGTTTCCATTCAACTTTGCCTTCTACGAGGCTTTTTTTGCCTATGGCTATGCGGATGGGGATTCCCCACAAATCGCCGTCTTTGAATTTTACGCCAGGCCTCTCGTCTCGGTCATCGACCAAAACTTCAACGCCCTGCTCGGTTAGTTCTTTTTCCAGCCGCTCCGCGACCTGCAAAATGGCTTCGTCTTTTGCGATTGGCACAATGAGAACGTGGAATGGCGCAATGGACATGGGCCATATAGGACCAAAATCATCGTGGCTGTTTTCCACAACGCTTGCCATAAGCCTGCCAACACCTATTCCATAGCAACCCATTATGGCGGGTTTAACATCGCCATTTGCATCTGTAAAAACGCAACCCATATTTTCGCTGAATTTTGTGCCCAGCTTGAATATATTGCCAAGCTCAATGCCACGTGCTTCGCTCAAAGGTTTTTCACATTTGGGACAAAGGCAATTTTCGGAGGCTTCTGCAATGTCTGCCGCTTCGAAATTCGTGAAATCACGCTTTGGGACGCAGTGTTTAAAATGGTAACCATCTTCGTTTGCGCCAACAATTAAATCAGAACTTTCCGCCGCACCGATATCCACTATTACCCTGCAATTTTTCGCATTTATCGGGCTTGCATAACCCGGCACCATTCCGCTCGCTTTGATGAGTTCTTCGGACGCGGGGATTAAAATTTTGCTTTTAAGGTAATTGCGGAGTTTTGTTTCGCTAACTTCTAAATTTCCCTGCACAAGGGCGGCAATTAATTTGCCGTCCACATCAAAAAATACGCATTTGCCGGAATTTTTTTTATCTGCATTTAAAAATGTGCAAACCTCGTCAATAGTTTGTTTGCTCGGTGTTGCGACTTTTTCGAGGTTTGAATTTCCTGAAACGGGTTGGCGTTTGAACTGAGCAATTTCTTTGTTCGCTTGGTAGCCGCAGTGTTTGCATATAATCAAATAATCTTCGCCGTTTGGAGTACTCAGCATAAATTCGTGGGCAATTTTGCCGCCCATTATTCCTGTGTCGGATTGCACTATAACAGGTTCTATTCCAACCCTGCGAAAAATGTTTTGGTAGGCTTTATATTCAAGTTCATAATGCTTGTCCAAATCTTCCGGCGTGGCGTGAAAGCTATAAGCGTCTTTCATTTCAAATTCGCGCACCCTTATTAAGCCACCACGTGCCCGCGCTTCGTCTCTATATTTTGTCTTGAATTGGTAGAGCATAAAAGGCAGTTGCTTGTAGCTGGAAAGCACATAGCGCACCATATCCGTAATAGCTTCTTCGTGGGTCATGGCAAGCACCATATTGTGGGCGTTGCGGTCTTTGAATCTCAAAAGCTCATCACCTATCGCCTGATAGCGTCCAGCCTCGCTCCAAAGCTCGGCGGTTTGCACCACAGGCAGGTCTGCTTCCAAGCCGCCAAGGGCATTCATTTCTTCCCTTATTATATTTTCAATTTTGCGAATAACCCTAAGCCCCAATGGTAAAATGCTATAAATGCCCGTTGAAAGGGGTTTTACATAGCCTCCACGCAGCAAATATATATGGCTAGGAAGTTGCGCATCACTTGGGACTTCGCGAAGTGTTGTGAAAAAGAAATTTGAGAGTTTCATTTCTCTTCGGTAGCCACCACAGACAGCTTATTCTGCTTAAATTTGTTCATGGCTATGGTGGTAGGCTTCTCTTCAAGTTGAATAAAACCTTGATATGCTTGGTTGTTTATGAACCTAGCTTCCTTAGACATCATAACCACAGCTTTGAACGATGAGCTATCGCACTTTTTGCTGGCGTAAATATCATCTAGGTAAATTTTCTGGTCTAGCATTGCGTACCTCTTTTGGTGTGGGGGGATAATATAGAAAATTTGTATATTCTTTCTAGGTGTTCACAGATAAAAGGAGTATTTCCAATGGCTTCAAAAACACTTTCGCAGAAAATCATAGATATTGTTGGCGATGATCCAGATGGTTTTGATGAAACTAGGGAGTTGCCAGTGAAGGATTTGTTGAAACCACTTAATCACGAAACTGGCAAAAAGAAAACTAAGCACAAAAGTTTTTGGTGGTAAATTTTTACCTTTCTCCCATGCCAGATATAATAATAAGAGCAACCGGAAAACACGCTCCGCTCAGATTTGTGCTTGTTTCTATAAAAGATGCCATGAATGAAATAGGTGCAAAACACGAGGCGAAAGGCTTTGCATTGGAATTTATGGCAGAAACGGCAGCGGCTTCTCTTTTGCTCTCAAGCGGGTTGAAGTTCCCCGGCACAGTGAGTTTACGAATGGATGTGGATGGAGATTTGAGTTTTGTGCAAGCAGACTCCACTCCGCAGGGGCTTTTACGAGCCATGATTCCCCAAGATGATTTGCAAAGAATAGGCGCAAATGAACCGTTGATAACTCCGCAAAAATTAACCGCCATTCAGCTTAACGAGAAATCGCAAAGGGTAAAGGAGAGCATAGTAGAAGCGCCTTCTGCGCAAATGGGGGTTAATTTAACCGCTTACCTGCGACAATCGGAGCAGACAAAAAGTGCGGCTGGAATTTTGGCAAAAACATCGGAGGAAAATTTTTCTGAGCTGGATTTTGCAATGGGATTTTTGGTGGAGGCATATCCAAATGCGGAAACCAAAGAGCTTGAAATAATGGATTCCGTTGTTCGCAATTTGCCGAGCTTAAAAACTTTTTATGATGGAGAATATAATATCCTGAATTTGCTGGACGAGCTACGCGGTCCTTACGAAGTAGAGATTATCAAAGAAATTATCCCAAGAGTTTATTGCCCGTGTAGCCGTGCGCGAGTTCTCACAAGCCTCTCGTCTCTGCACGCATGCGAAGTGAGGGACATAAGGCAAAAGAATGAAGTTTTAGATGTGGTGTGCGATTTTTGCAGAACGCATTATGAAGTGAAGCCAAGCGAGTTACCCTTCCTTCCATAAGATATTCAAAAGCGCTAAACTCTGAATTCTAATTTCAGTTGTTATGTAATCAAGGGTCTCGCTCAATTTGCCGTGAAACAGCATGATGGGAATTGCGATTATAAGACCGGTTTCGGTTGTTATGAGAGCTTCGGAAATGCCGCCAGCTAAAATTCTCGCATCATTTGTTCCGGCTTGAGTTATAACCTGAAACAGCAAAATCATTCCTGTGACCGTTCCCAAAAGCCCAAGCAGAGGAGCAATGGTTCCGAGCGCAGCCAAAAAACTCATCCGTTTTTCGAGTTTAGATTGCTCTGCCAGTAGGATTTCTTGCAGGATTTTTTGCGTTTGCTCCTTTCCATGTTCGCAATTTTCTACAATCGTCCCTAGAATTTTGCCTAAACATGTATTTTGTTTTTGGCATAGAATTTTCGCCTCAGAAATTCTATTGCTCTTCACAAGAGTTTGCAGTTTATTTGCGAATGTCTTTGATATATGCCCGCGTTTCCATAGCACAAAAGCACGCTCAAAAGCTAAAAACAGAGCGGCAAACGCAACAAGTGCCAAAGGATACATAACAAGCCCGCCTGCCTTGAACCACGATAAAAATTTCTGTACATAGTTTTGCTCTGTGCTGCTGAAATTACTCATAATGGATTTTGTTTGCAGAACATCTATGGGAATCCAGGCGAAATCCGCCCCTTGCTGTGCGTTGAAAACGGCTCGCCTAAAATCCGCCGCGAGTTCTTTTGAAAAAGTTGAGCGCCATTCAAAAAGTTTTCCTTGCAAGGTTCCGGTTCGCAAAACTGCCTGCATATCATTTTCCGCAGAGCTTGCGTAGAATACCGTTCCAAGCCTTAGCCTATAAGAATCTTTTGCCGTGAATTCCTGCGATTGCGTTAATTCAAGTCGCCAGAGTAAATCTTTAAAGTAAGTCTCAAGAGTGGGCGGGTTATCTGCGAAATTCAACAAACGCTCTTCCATTCTTGCCGGAAAATCCTGCGGAATTTCCTCTATTCTTTTGTCAATGGACTGTTTGATTAGGAGGTAAAAATTATCCAAGCTATTTTGTGCGGCGGCGTTTTTTTCCTTTTGTTCTATTGCCAAGTTGCGGAGCGAACCTAGCTCTGTTGCCATGCGAGATATGTCATCGGAGATTTTTGTATAGCGTCCTTCTAAAAAACGGGTTTCGTTTTGGTATTCGGTGTTCGCTTGGTTTTGGGCGTAGCGGTTCTGCCAGCGAGCCGCTTCTGCTTTTTCCAACAGGTTTGCTTTTTCCAGCCTAATTCTTTTCTGAGTTTCAACTTCTTGCTTTAGGGAATCAAGAGTGCGTTGTTGCGCAGCCAAATTTGGAACATTATCCACTGCAATGGATATTGAGACTGCAAAGGATAAAAATATTATTACAAAAGGCATAGGCAAAAAATGTAGAAAATTATTTAAACTATCCCAATTCCACTTTAATTTTGCTCGCCGCATTCTTGGCTTTTTCAATGGCTTCGTCAATGCTTGCCCCTCTTGCCAAAACCACGCCCAACCTGCGATGCCCATTGATGCTGGGTTTGCCAAAAAAACGGAGCGATGTATCCGGCTCGCTCAGAGCCTCTTCCAAACCGGAATAGGAAATTAAATCGCTTTTGCCATCCACCCGCAAAGCAACGGAAGCACTAGGCCCGTGCTGCGCTATGTTCGGAACTGGTAACCCCAAAATCGCTCTTGCGTGCAGGGCAAATTCGCTCAAATCCTGGGAAATCAAAGTTACCATTCCAGTGTCGTGGGGGCGGGGGGAAACCTCGGAGAAAAAGACCTCATCGCCTTTTATGAAAAGCTCAACCCCAAAAATCCCATAACCGCCCAAGGCATCCGTAACCGCTTTTGCGATGCGCTCCGATTCCTCCGAGGCTTTTTTGCTCATATCTTGCGGTTGCCAGCTCCAACGGTAATCGCCTTCAATTTGCACGTGTCCTATGGGCGCGCAAAAAGACGTGCCTTTTGAGTGGCGAACCGTCAAAAGCGTTATCTCGTAATCAAAAGGAACAAAGCCCTCAACTATAACCTTTCCGCTGCCAGTTCTGCCACCGCTCTGCGAATAATCCCAAGCGTGTTCAATGTCCGCTTCTGTTTTCACCGTGCTCTGCCCGCGCCCGCTTGAACTCATTATGGGTTTCACAACGCACGGAATTCCTATTTCCTTTATAGCCGCTAAAAATTCTTCCTTTGTCTCCGCGAATTTATACGCGCTTGTTTTTAATTTCAACTCCTCTGCGGCAAGGCGGCGAATGCCCTCTCTGTTCATTGTCAATTTGGTAGCCTTTGCGGTTGGGATTACGTTGTAGCCTTCTTTTTCCAATTCCAAAAGGGTATCGGTCGCGATGGCTTCAACTTCTGGGATTATGTAATCCGGTTTTTCCTGTTCTATAACTTTGCGCAAGGCATTGCCATCCAGCATGGAGAGCGTGTGGCTGCGGTGGGCAACCTGCATTGCCGGGGCATTTTCATAAGAGTCGCAAGCTATGGTTTCTATACCTAGCCTTTGAAGTTCAATTATCACTTCCTTGCCAAGTTCGCCGGAACCGAGCATAAGGGCTTTTTTTGAGTTTGCTTTGAAAGGAGTGCCAAGTTTTATCATTGGCAGAATTTAGAAAAACATCTCGCTCGCTTCAACGGTTTGTTGAATAAGTGTTGCGATGGTCATAGGTCCAACGCCGCCTGGAACCGGTGTGTATGCAGAACATTTGTCGCTTAAATTTTCCTTTTGAATATCGCCAACTGCACCGCCTTCTTTGTTGTGATAGCCAGCATCAATAGCGACCGCTCCGTTTTTCAGCCACTGGGTTTTAATGAATTCCGGAATTCCCACCGCACCAACCACAATATCCGCTTGCTCTATTATATGCGGCAAATTTTGAGTTTTGCTGTGGCAAATTGTGACAGTGCAGTTTTTATTCAATAGCATGGCTGCCATAGGCTTTCCCAAAATCGCGCTACGCCCAACCACAACGGCGTGTTTGCCTTCCAAAGGAATTTTATAATGCTCCAAAAGCGTGATTATGCCTTTTGGCGTTGCGGAGCCATAAGCCTTTTCGCCCATGCTCATAAGCCCAAAACCGAGGGAGGTCACGCCATCCACGTCCTTTTCTATTGAGATTGCATCAAAGCATTTTCGCTCATCTATATGTTTTGGAACGGGATGCTGCAATAAAATCCCGCGTACAAGGGGATTTTCATTGAGTTCTTTTATTTTGCTGAGCAATTCCTCTGTGGTGGTAGAGGTGGGTAGCAAAACAGGCAGGCTCTCCAAACCCACCCTCTTGCAGGCATTGCCCTTCATCTTAACATAAGTCGCACTGGAAAGGTCATCGCCAACTAAAATTGTGGCAAGCGCAGGAACCTTGCCTCCCGTTTTTTGAACAACCGTCTGAACCCTGTTTCTGAGTTCCTGCTCAATTTGAGCAGCAAGAGTTTTGCCGTCTAGGAGCATAATTTTTTTCTCCGACAATCAAAAATAGAAAAAAATTTCTATTTTAACCTATAAAATGCTTACACCCAAATTTATCGCCGCCCTTGTTTGTACATTGTTTTGCTTTGCTTGCGAACAGCAAGAAAGTACACAAAAAGGTACATTCATCGATACACGAGATGGCAAAATCTACAAAACAATAAAAATCGGTAAGCAGGTTTGGCTGTCGGAGAACTTGAATTACAACGCAAACGGAAGCAAATGTTATGACAACAGCCCTGCCAACTGCGAAAAATACGGGAGATTATATAATTGGGAAACGGCTATGAAGTCTTGCCCAATCGGTTGGCATTTGCCGAGTAAGGCGGAGTGGGAAGTATTGACGGCGGTTGTTGTCGATGAATTTTCCACCTTGCCGGGCGGCTACGGCTATTCAAGTGGCTATTTCTACGATGTCGGCAACCTCAGCTATTGGTGGAGTGCTAGTGAGCATGGCAGCTACGGCGCTTACCGCCAAAACATATATTACATCAACGAGTACGCAGACGACGATAGCTATGTTAAGAGCCTCTTGCGAAGTGTTCGTTGTGTGCAAGAGGTCTAAACCGATGAGCAGAACTTAAGGGTTCTTCACGCAACGAACACTGAAAAAGCCACCCTTATCGTAGCTGTTGCCCGAGCTTACGCCATCGCCTTCGCTCATGGTTCGGCGGTAAGCGTTACTGTTTTACAGAATGTAAATATAATGTATATTCGCCAAGGGAAGAGTTTCATAATTTGTTCTCCATATTAAAAAAAATCCTGTAAATCCTTAAATCATGGCAAATAGGGGTTCAGACAATTAAAAAATAAATGTCAAAGTCACTGCAACCGCAGAAACACCTGCACCAATGCCGAAAATAGTCCTATAAAATGCACTGTCATCCGCTTTAGTCTTTTGCTTTTCCAAGTCATCATAATTTTTGCTAAGCCAGTTATTATATGTAGGGTCTTTCGTTGATGGACCTTTCTTTTCTATATCTTTATATTTGTTCTCGTAATCTTTTGCATCCAGATGATTTATGACTGTGAGCGTTCCGCAAGCCGCCAATGCAGTGAATGCAACAATCCTCGTCCAGCCACGCCAGCCAAGTCCACCACCTCCTTCTGACTCGTCTTTCACTTTTTCGCCTTTAAGAGCGTAATCCAAACCCAAACCCTGAGCCTTCAATTTCCCGCCCAAAAGCGAATCCGCATGGGCACGCCACACACCGTAGTCTGCCATCGCCTCAAACCTGCCAATTGGCATAAACGCACCTTCTACCTTGAGCGGAACAGCCCTGCGTGACAGAGAAAGCTCCTTCATCGCAAGGTTGAAAGAGGAATCATGGGAAACGAATGGATAACTGATATAGCTGATGCTTGCTAGGAAACCATCCGTGCTGCGGTTCATCACCTTCGCAGTGTCCCGGGGCACACCTACCTTGCCAACGAAACGGAAAGGCGTCTTCACATTCGCAGTGTCCTCAACCGCAACCTCAAAAACCTCCTTCTCCACATCGTAGCCGCCAAGCGTTATATTGGCAGCCAAAGGCGTTTCTGTCATGAGTTGGCTCGCTGTAGCTATTATGTTGTCGTTGAGGACTTCTATTGAACGCGTTAGCTTGCTCTTGTATGCATCATGCTTTTTCATCAACGCTCCATATTGCCTTATGCCCTCGCTGGTCCAGGCGGTTTTTCTGCGCTCAAAATCCTGTGCCGTCTCACCGGGCTTCTGAGGCTCAAGAGCGGGGTATGTGTTGCTGAAATCCTCAAGTATCACCTTCATCTCGCCGTCAATCTGGATACCCCGCGCTTCAACCCTTTTAATCCGCTCGCGGTAACCTTCAACTGTGGTGTCCTTGGCAAGTATTTTTTGGAAATTCAGCTCGCCTTCCTTGCTGAATATGCTCTTCTCCTGCAAGGTAACATTGATTTTGAGCTTCTGCGCCGACTGGAGCGTCAGCGTGGTATCCCAAGGCTCGTAGTTCTCCTTCTGTATCCTTATAACCGTGTAACCCGGCAATGCAAGGTCGTATTTGGCGGGGCTTGCACCGATTTCGTCCTTGTTGAGCCAGATGGAGGCTGCCTCGGGACTGGTCTTTATCTCTATGGAACTGTAGAGCGAGGCTTGGTTATCCTCTATCTTTTTCACTGCCTTCTCAAGCTCGGAGAGCCTGTCAGCCAGAGATTTGGAATCGCGCCGCGACTTCTCGTCAAATTCTTTTTCCCATTTAGCCTTGCGGGCATCGAACTCCGCCTGCTTTTCGAATTCCCCCTTTGGCTCCAATTCTGGCATTAAAGACAATGTTCTTTTCTTGACATTTTCTATTTCATTTTTCGTTGCGGAGATGCTGTCCTGCACCAGAGCACGCCTTTTGGAATATGTGTCAAAGCTGGCGGTGTCTCTGGCGGAGAGTTCAGCAAGGTTGAGGGGCATATTGGCGGTAACGCCAAGCTTCTGCGGCTCCTGCTTCGGCGGGGGCGCGGCGGGCTTTCCAGTGGAATCTACTGGGATTTGGAATTTTATCGCGCCTTGTTGCTGGGCGAAAGCAAAGGACAGCGCAAATAGAATGAGAAAGAGGGTGCTTTTCATGGGGAACTCCTGAGCAAATTTTTCCAGACCTTGGGTCACAAGTTCTGGCTGAGGATACTTTGCGGGGCAAAAGAAACATGGAAATAAATATAGTAAAAAATTAATCGGCGTTTACTATATTAATTTTGTGACCACAGAGCGAAAGACTATTTATCTTGTTGATGACAATATAACAAACTTGACATTTGGCAAAAATACGCTTGTCAAGTATTATAAAGTTTTCACCATGAATTCCGGTGCCTCTCTTTTGAAATCTCTTGAAAGAAATATTCCCGATTTGATTCTTTTAGACGTTGAAATGCCAGAAATGAACGGCTATGAAGTGATAAAAATCATAAAAAGCAAAGAGGAAACCAAAGATATTCCAGTTATCTTTTTAACGGCAAAAATTGATGGAGATAGCGAACTGGAAGGGCTCTCGCTTGGAGCCATAGACTACATAACCAAACCATTTTCCCCATCTCTTTTGCTCAAACGCATAGAAACGCATTTAGAACTTGCAAATTACAATAAACATCTGCAAGAAATGGTGGTGGCTAAAACAAAATCCGTATTGGAGCTTCAAAATGCTATACTTAAAACCATGGCGGAACTTGTGGAATGCAAAGACAATATCACCGGTGGGCATATAGAGAGAACAACTTATTATTTGAACGCATTGCTTGAGGTAATGCAGATACACGACTTGCTCAAAGAAAAAATATCCGAATGGGATTTAAAATTGGTGTTGCAATCGGCGCAATTGCATGATGTGGGTAAAATATCTATAAAAGATGATATTTTGCAAAAACCAGGTAAACTGACATCCCAAGAGTTTGAAGAAATCAAAAAACACGCTCTTTTTGGGGAAGAAATAATTGAAAAAATCAAGAAAAATACATCGGAGAGAATTTTTTTAGAACATGCGGGAATTTTCGCCTCTACTCACCACGAAAAATGGGATGGTTCTGGTTATCCGAGAGGGCTAAAAGGCGAAGAAATTCCGCTTCAGGGCAGATTAATGGCTATTGTAGATGTTTATGACGCGCTTGTTTCGGAACGTCCCTATAAAAAACCTTATACTCATGAAGAAGCTGTGAATATAATTAAAGAAGGCAGCGGAAGCCATTTTGACCCGGTTTTGGTGGACTTATTTCTTGAAATTTCCGATGAATTCAAAAAAATTTCAATACTTTACAAGCAAACAGATGAGCCCCAAAATGCTGGAATCCAATAAAAAAAGAACAACGGTTATACGCTCCGTATTTAAGCAATTATTATTTGTTTGGTTGGCTTTTTTTCTTATGACATTCATAAGCTATCTGTTTGTTAGAGACATTGTAAACGGTTATTTAACGAAAGAAGCGAAAAATGCCTTGTCTTATACAAAATCAAGGATAGCCACCGATTTGCTTGGGGCAGAAACATCCTTGCAAAATCTTGCACAAAGCGTACGCAGTATGATTTTACGGGGTAATTCCGCAAATGTAATACTGGAATATTTAACTGAAATGACAGAATATTTAATTTCCAATAATACACGGGTATCCGGTTTTAGCGGCGTTTACGGCGTTTTTGATGTGTTCGGAGATATGTACCTAGACGGAACTGATTGGATTCCGCCAAAAGATTATTTACCAAAAGAACGCCCGTGGTACAAAGCAGCAGTAACTGCAAACGGTGGCGTAGCAGCTACAATACCTTATGTAGATGCACAGACGGGAGAAATTATAATTTCCTATTCAGAACGTATTTTTGATAAAGATGGCAATCCATTTGGCGTTGTGAGCATTGATTTGTTGCTGGACAAAATAGCGAAATATGTTATCGGTACACGTCTTGCCGAAGGCGGCTATGGAATATTATTGAATGAAAATTTAGAAATTATCGCCACTCCAACAAAAGAAAATATTGGCAAATCTTTCTCTGAACTACCGTACGAAGGTATTTCGGATATAGTAAAGGATTTAAAAAAAGGTATAGATATTTCCGAGTATAAAATAATAATGAATGACAGGCAGAATTCAGAGTTCATTATATTTACCAAACGATTTGAGAACGGCTGGCACATGGGAATTTTAACTCCTATGGATCAATACTACCAAAAAGTAAAAAATATGAGAATGTTCATCACTATTTTAAGTGTGTTTTTTGCATCGGTGCTCAGTTTTATATTATTTCATCTCAGCATAGCAAAACAGAAATCCGATGAAAAAAATCAGTTGGCGGAAGCAGCGTCAAAAGCCAAGAGCGAATTTCTTGCAAAGATGAGCCATGAGATAAGAACTCCGATGAACGCCATAACTGGCATGGCTGAACTAGCCCTGCGCGAGAATATACCAGACATTGCTCGAGAATATATTATCACAATTAAGCGAGCCGGAACCAATCTTTTATCCTTAATCAACGACATCTTGGACTTTTCAAAAATAGAAAGCGGAAAATTGGAAATAATTCCGAGCAATTACTTATTTTCATCTCTGATAAGTGATGTAGTTAGCATTATCAGGATGCGTATCGTGGGTTCAAATCTGAATTTCGTGGTGAATATAGACCCCAATGTCCCTGATTCTCTTTTTGGAGATGAAACCAGAATAAGGCAAGTGTTGCTGAACATTTTGAGCAACGCCGTGAAGTACACGAAAAAAGGCTTTATCTCCTTTTCCATA
>Ga0182472_102893_pt1 | contig 19691 bp, 9 predicted proteins | sample TergutNc150P3_FD_120804 | JGI IMG/M metagenome (GOLD analysis project Ga0182472, IMG submission 120804)
ATGCAAGCCAATATAGAATCTGAATTATTGGAAAATGAAATAATACTAAACATAATTGCGGAAACTGCCAGAGTTTCAATTTTACACGGAAACAAAGATGATATGCTTTCTAAATATTTTAAAGACTTAAACAAATCTATGTTAAACGACAATAAATACGCACAACACATCATAAACATATATGGAGTTTTTGACATATTTGACAAAAAATTCATTAACAGCAAAGATTGGATTCCACCAGCAGATTCCCCCCCAACAGAACGCATTTGGTATAAAATGGCAATGACAGCAACGGGAAATGAAGTAAAAGTTACGGAACCTTATGTGGATCTAATGACAGGCACAGTTGTTTTAACTTATGTGCGCCGCATTCTTGATGAACACGGCGAGCAATTAGGCGTAGTTTGCTTGGATGTGAATCTCAACAAAATCAGGAAATATGTAAATAAGGTGTATATTGCAGAAACGGAAGTTGGAATACTCCTCAGCGATAAATTAAATGTAATTGTTCACCCAGATTCCACATTGCTCGGCAGGTCGCTTGGCGAGGTAAATTATGGAATTGCAAGCCTTGCTAAAAATTTAAAAGGAGACTTTGAAATTTCTGGAGTTGATGTATTGAATTACAGAAACGAAAAGGCTATTGCGTTTACCAAAAAATTGAAAAACAACTGGTATGCTGGACTTATGATACCAAAGAAAAATTATTACCAAGAGATGAGAAAGATGGGATTGGCACTCGGTTTGTTAGCTATTGCGCTTGCGCTTATATTGATGTCGCTGATGCTGAAAATTACCAGAGCCAAAGAGCGTGCCGACCAATCCATAAGTGTGTTCAGCAATGTGCTGAACGGGTTAGATGCCATGATATACGTAACCTCTCCATCTACTGATGAAATTCTTTTTATAAACGACAGCATGAAAAAACATTACGGCTTGGATGATGATGTAATTGGGAAAACCTGTTATGAAGTTTTGCAGAGAGGTATAAACAAAAAATGCGATTTTTGCCCTTGCTTCCAGCTCAATAAGGAACCGCACAACACAGTTATATGGGAAGAACGCAGCACCCTTACAGAACGCGTATATCGCAATACAGATAGATACATAACATGGCACGATGGCAAAACTGTTCATATACAGCATTCCGTGGATGTGACCGAATTGATTGTTGCAAGGGAACTGGCTGAGCAGAGCAGCCGTTTCAAAAATAGGTTCTTGTCGCGCATAAGCCATGAGATAAGAACGCCTATGAATACCATTATGGGCATCACCGAAATCCAGCTCCAAAACGAAACTATGGCACAGAATTTGAAAAAAGCATTTATCGATATTTACAATTCAAGCGATTTGCTTTTAGATGTTATTAACAATATTCTTGATGTGTATAAAATAGAGGCTAACAAAATAGAAATTGCATTTGTGGAATATGATGTTGCGAGTTTGATAAATGATATTGTGCAGCTCAACATTATGCGAATGAAAAACAAGTCTGTTGAGTTTGAATTCCACGTGGATGAAAATTTGCCTATTATACTGTTTGGCGATGTCATTCATATTAAGCAGATTTTAAATAATTTGCTCTCCAATGCCTTTAAATATACAGAAACAGGGAAAGTCACATTATCGGTTCGTTCAGAGCACAGCGAAAAGGAACACTTTGATACCATATTGATTTTCACAGTGAGCGATACAGGGCATGGAATGACCGAAGAACAGAAAAATAAAATATTTGATGAATATTCCCATTTCAGCTATTTGATTGAAGGCACCGGACTTGGCATGAACATCACGCAATATTTGATAAAGGCGATGGAAGGCGAAGTTATTGTGAACAGCGAACTCGGCAAAGGCACGGAGTTTATAGTGAGCCTGCCGCAAAAAAGCACAAATTGCGGCGTTTTGGGCAAAGAGTTGGTGGAAAGCCTGCAAAATTTCCGCTACATAAGCTATTCGCAAATGAGAAATGCGCGAATAGAGCGCGAGCCAATGCCTTATGGCAATGTGCTGATTGTGGATGATGTGGAATCTAATTTGTATGTTGCCAAAGGATTGCTGCAACCTTACAAGCTCACTATTGACACAGCCGATGACGGTCCTGAAGCTATAGAAAAAATAAAGAATGGCAATGTTTACGATATTATATTTATGGATCACATGATGCCGGTAATGGACGGGATAGAAGCGGTGAAAATCATTCGCGAATTGGGATATACCCATACCATAATTGCATTAACGGCAAATGCCATTGGCGGGCAGTCTGAGATATTCTTGAAAAACGGTTTTGATGGTTTTATTTCAAAGCCCATAGACATTCACCAGATGAACTCCGTTTTGAACAAATTTATTCGCGATAAGCAAAGCCCCGAAGTTATAGGAGAAATTCGCCGCCAGTATGCTCTTTCAAAAATCAGCACCAATCGCGGTCCTAGCTTTAAAATGAGTTCTACTATGGAGCTTGCCTTTGCCCGCGATGCAAGAAAGAAACTCCTTGTTCTTGAGGCAATTTCAAAAAACATCAATTCCGCAACAGAAGAAGATTTGCAATCATTCACTGTAAATGCAAATGCCATAAGAAGCGTGCTTGCAAATGTTGGCGAAAGAACGCTTTCAGAGGCTGCTTATGAGCTGGAAATGGCGGGCAGGGATGGAAATAGGGCAGTTATATCCACAGATACCCCAGTTTTCTTGGAAAGTCTTCGCGAAATCATTCAAAAGATAGAATCTAATGAAGACGCAACAACTTCCAGCGATGAAGATACCGCATTTTTGCGCACCAAGCTTTTGGAATTCAGACACGCCTGCACAACCTACGACAAAAAATTCGCCAAGAGCGTTCTCTCAGATCTTTATTCCAAGAGATGGTCGCGCCAAACCAAAGAACTTTTGTCCAATCTTTCAGAACTCCTATTGCACAGCGACTTTGAAGAAGCGGTAAAAAAAGCGGATAGGTCTTTGTAGTATATAGTAAACGCTGATTAAGTCGCTAGGCTAGTAGCTAGTGGCTAGTGGGGAGTGGTAGAACCTCAAAAACTGGTATTTTCTGGAACGACTACTAGCTACTTACCACTAGCCACTCCCAAACATTTAGCATTAATGTCTGCGCACCTTCCTTCTCTTCCTCTGAAAAGTTATGGCAAACCTGTGGGCTTCGTCTCTGGCTCTTTGCAGAAGCTGCAAGGCGGGGTGGCTTCGTTTTAGGGTAACAGAGGGCTTTTCGCCTGGGAAAACAATTTCTTCAAAACGCTTCGCAAGCCCAATAACGGGAATATCGGTCAGTTTCATTTCTTTTAAAACTTCAAAAGCCGCATTCACCTGCCCCTTGCCCCCGTCTATAAGGAGCAAATCGGGGAAATCAATTTTCTCTGCTTTGAGCCTTGTAAGCCTGCGGGTTAAAATTTCCTTCATGCTCGCATAGTCATCTCCGCCCATTGCCTCCTTAACCTTGTATTTTCTGTAGTTGCTTTTGCTCGGGAAGCCATTCACAAAACGAACCATGCTCGCCACAGGTTCCTCTCCGTTCAAATGCGAAATATCAAAACATTCTATGCAGAGTGGTGGGTTGTTTAAATTCAGTTCTTTTTGCAGCTCAAAAACGCTTCTGTTCATTTCATCATATTTTGCGCCTTTTGCCTGCAGCTCAACCAAAAGCATTTCCGCATTTGCTTTTGCCACTTGCAAATATCCATATTTTTCGCCTCTTTGCGGAACCTCAGCAGGAATTTTGTGACCCGCCAAAGTTGCGAGCAGTTCCTCAAATGCCTCTTGTTCTTCTCCAAGCGAAAACTCAATAACTATCTCGCGTGGCAAATCGTCTTTTGAAACGCCCAAATACCAGCCCGGCAAAAATTCTGCCAAAATTTCCGGTGGTTCCTGCTCCAAGCGGCTTTCCAAATAAAAATGCCGCCTATTGTATAAAATCCCGCTTCTATACTCAACTATCACCGCAGCCGCCTGCTCTTTTGCCCTGCAAACAGCAATAATGTCAAGGCTCAGCCCCACATTGTTTGCGTGGTCTGCTTTTTGCTTTGCGAAGGCGCTTTGCACAGCCAAAACTTGGTCTCTATATTTGCTGGCATCCTCAAAACGCATTTGGGCAGATGCTATCTGCATTTTCCTTTGCAGCCTCGCTAAAATTTCAGTGTTTTTGCCTTCCAAAAGCATTCTAGCGGCATACACTCCCTCCATATATTCGGCTTCGGTAATATTGCCTATGCAGGGAGCCTTGCATCTGCCAACGTGATGGTTAAGGCAGGGGCGAACTTCTTTTTTCAGGGGAAATATCAAATGGCACTCCCTTAAATAAAAAAGGCGCGGAACCAGATCTAAAATAGCCTTTATGAAGTTGGAATTGGTAAAGGGACCAAAATAGAGATTTTTGTCCTCTTTTGTTTTGCGGGTTACTTTAAGGCGTGGGAATTTTTCCTGTATTTCAAGCACCAAATACGGAAAATGCTTGTTGTCTTTTTGGCGAATATTGTAATACGGCTGGTGCTGCGCTATTAAATTTGCCTCTAAAATAAGAGCTTCGGTCTCTGTTTCGGTTATTATCCATTCTATATCCGCAATATGCGGGAGTATCAGCGTTGCGGCTCTGTGGTGCTCTTTCTCTTTCCCATCAAAATAACTGCGAACCCTTTTGTTTAACAGTTTAGCCTTGCCTATATAAATAAATTCGCCTTTGAAATTTTTCATCAAATAAACCCCTGGTTTAGCAGGCAAGCTCATAAGACGTGAGACCAAATCGTTTTGCATTCAGGTTAAATATAGTAAGTGAATTTACTATATTAACCCGTTATGACCATTGAAATTCGCAAATGGACAAGAGATTCTAATAAAAGCCTGATAGTTTTTTTATCAATGGTTATCATATTGATAAGCATTCTGTTTTTTGCGATATTTTTAACTTCAAATTTCAAAATGTACCTCGCAGACCAGGTAAAAATAAATGCTTATGCCGAAAATTTAAGCCTTTTAAGCGAGGTGTCGCTCAATCTAAAAAGAGTAGAGCAATCATTGATGGAATCCAAGCTAACATTGTCTAATTTGCTGGAGCTGGATCACAAACACACGTTTTTTGAAAATTACCTCAATGGCAAAATGAGCTTGGATACCGATGTTTTGAAAATCTATATAAGCTCAAATAAAGACAGCACCAAGAGTCCCTGGTTCATAAATGCCAAAAAAGCCAATGGGAGAATTTCATTCTCCCTGCCTTATCTAGACAACCAAAGCGACAAAGTATTGATGGATTTTTCCACCAACATTTACAACAGCAAGGGGCAAGACATTGGCGTTGTTGCCCATTCTTTTTATTTGGATAAATTGAGAAGAGTGCTTCAACAGCACAAAAAAATGCCGGAGCACGAAATATATCTGCTCGACTATTCCGAGAATCTCATAGCCTCGGCAGACCAATGCTATGTGAGAAATATGCAGTCTTTCAAGTTTGACGAAATAGGTTTGAATGATTACAAAAAGAAAATCTTTTCTTATTCAAATTTATTCATTGAAGATAACGACTATTACATATTTTTTACCCCTGTTTTTGACAGGAATTTTGTTTTAATTTCAAAAATGCCAATTAAATCCATTTATTCAACAAAAAATTTCTTCGTAAACAAAATGTTTATTATACCGACTTTTCTTTTTATAACTATGATAATATTCATTTCGATTTTTGTGATTGTGCTTATGAGCGTGGAGCAGAGGAAAAAAGAAAAGATAGAGATGGATAGCCTAACAGACCCCCTGACAAAAATATTCAATAGGCGATATTATGAAAAAATAATAGAGCTTGAATTTACCAGAATGAAAAAAGAAGGAAAAACCATTTCGTTGATTATGCTGGATATAGACTTCTTTAAAAAATGCAACGATACCTATGGGCACAGCCAGGGAGATGAGGTATTGAAAACCGTTGCAAATATTTTCACAAAGAATGCGAGGCGCGAGCACGATTTTATATTCAGGCTTGGCGGCGAAGAATTTGGGGTGCTGCTTGTTGGGACAAGCTCAAGAAGTGCTATTAAAATCGCGGAGAAAATAAGAAGAGAGGTAGAAGAAACAAAAATTCCAATCAAAGGCACGGATGAGTATATGTCCATTACCATCAGTGCCGGCATTGCAAGCCTTGTTCCGCACGTAGAGCAAAACTCCCAAGTCCTTTACGACATAGCAGACGAAATGCTCTACAGAGCAAAAAGAACCGGAAGGAATAGGGTCTGTTGTTAATAAATTCCAAACTAAATTGGGGAGTGGCTAGTGGTTAGTGGGAAAACCTCAAAAACAAGTATTTCTGCAACGACCACTAGCTACTAGCCATTCCCTACTAGCCTAGCAAGTTAGTCAGCGTTTTATAGCTTCCCTCCCTCCACTACAAAGTCATCGGGATTTGCTTCTGACCCCATAAATGTTCTAAGGGTTGTTTCAAAAGTTTTGTGGAAGAATTGCTCCTCTGCCAGTTTTTCAATTGTTTTGTTTATATAGTCAAGCAGTTCCAAATTTTCTTTTCTAATTGCGGGGGCAATGCCGCCAACCGAGCCTAGGGAGCCAATGCCAACTTCAAAACCAGAATTTTCTTGCGCCCACGCAAACACAACGGCATTGTCTTCTGCCAGAGCCGCTCCTCTGCCGTCTTTCAATGCCTTGAAAATTTCGCCTATCTGTTCAAGAGACACAAGCTCTATTTCTGGATGATTTTTTTGGAAATATTCTTCTGCGGAGGAGCCTTTGGTGACTATCAGTTTTTTGCCCGCCAATTCGCTTAGATCTCTAATCGGGGCTTTTTTGGGGGAAACTACGCTGATGGATACTTTCATATAGGGATGTGCGAAATTGAGTATTTCTGCTCTTCTGGGCGTATATGTGAAATTAGCGAGAACTACGTCTGCTCTTTCGTTTATCAAAACTTCAAAGCGTCTTATGGGGTCAACAATTATAAACTCAATTTTTCCGGTATCTCCCAAAAGCTCGTAAGCAAGCCTTTTGGCAAGCGCAATCTCAAAGCCCTGATTTTTGCCTTTATCATCAATATAACCAAATGGTGGGTCATCTCCAGAAACAGCAACCTGCAAAAATCCGCGCTTTTTTATAATTTCAACACCATTCTGTTCTTTTTCTCCGCAACCAGAAATAGCAGCGAAACCCAAAATAAGAGCCAAAGCAAGCGAGGAGGTTTTAAGTTTGTTCATATGTATTAATGTAGTAAATTTTTTCGTCTGAATTTTCTATATTATTCAAATATGGCTTACATAAATAAACCTTATACCCCAGGGTGGTCGCAGTGGCGTTGCAGTTAGCAACGTCGTTTCTTAATCAGATAAATGAATATATAATTTTACAAAACAGAGACAGAAATTTTCTGGAATATTGTCTGAACCCCGATTGGCCAGGATTAGCGGATTTACAGGATTGTGCAATCATGTATGCAATCCTGCTAATCCTCAAATCGGGGGAATCGGGGTTCAGACGTTCAAACGTTCAAAATTTTCACCCACAAAAACGGAGGTAACACATGAGAAGCAAATTCTCTAAAATCGCACTCACGGCAGGTATTTCGCTTGCCTTGGCATTCACATTCAACTGTTCATCGGACAGCGGAGGCGGCGGGCACGGCAATACAATAAAGAAAGAAAAGATATCTGGCGTTTCGCAGAAAGGTCCTTTCCAGAAAGGCTCGCAGGTCACGATATACGAGCTGGATGAGAATCTGGAAAAAACGGCGAATTTCTCCACCGGGACCACTGACGGCAGCGGTAATTTCGAGGTAAAGATAAAGAACGGGAAGCTGGCTTCGCCTTATGTCATCCTGGAGGTGAACGGAAAATACTTCAACGAGGTGAGCGGAGGACCTACAGCCGGCACCATAACGCTGAAAGCTGTGGCGGACGTGTCTGGCAAAGACAGAGCCAACATAAATGTTTTCACGCATTTGGAATGCGACAGGGTTTTGGAGCTGGCGAAAAGCGGCATGGAATTCGGCGCGGCAAAGAAAAAAGCCCAGAAAGAGGCGCTGAATGCCCTTGGCATAAGCGAAGATGGCATCCCGAACAGCGAGGACATCTTCCTTTTCGGCAGCAGCCCAGGCGATTCGCTGCTTCTGGCAACCTCTGTTTTGCTGCAGGGAAACAGGTCGCCAACAGAAGTTTCCGGCTTGCTCGCGGATATAATCCAGAGCAACGGAACTTTGAGCTCGGCAACCAAAAGCGAATTGGCAAGCGGCGTGGCGAATGTGGATATGGCAAGGGTTGGCGAGAACATAAAGACGTTGGCTCCCAATGCCAAAGCGCCCAGCATTGATGATATCAATAGGATAGTGAATGTGGTGAATATAGTCGGTTCCAGCTCGTCTGGCGGTTATGCGGATGTTTCTTCGTCTTCGCTAGACGGTGTTACAGCCAGTTCCAGCTCTGGCGGCGGCAGTTCCAGCTCCGTTCCTGCCGAATGTGCTTCGTGGGAAGGAGTTGTGGCAATCCCTGCAACCTGCAATGCAGCAGGTTCAATGACCCTAACTTGCACAAGCGGTTTGCTGGTAACGCAAACGCAGGAAATACCGAAACTTGAGTGTTCAAGTTCAAGTTCTGTTTCCGTCAGTTCCAGTTCTATTCCTGTGGAGTGCGAGGAGTGGGAATGGGGAGGGACAACTGCCACCTGCGAATCGAAAGGCGTAGATACATATATTTGCATAAGCGACCCGACAATCAAGAGAACGGAAGAGGCACCTCAGCTTGAATGGAGCGACTGGGAAGTGAGTACCTACGCTACTTGTGAAGCACCAGGGGTTGAAAGAAGGACTTGCTACAACACGCCCGACCAAACACGCCCGATAGCTAAACTCCCTTGGGGAGACTGGGAAGTGACCCTGAAGCCTTGCGCGGCAGCAGGAGAGGAAAAAAGAACCTGCCCAACAGAAAGTTACGATGACAGTGACAGGGTTCAAACACAGCCGATCGCCAAATTAGAATACGACAGAGCAACTCGATATTGCTCCGATGGTACTATAAAACTATATGGCACAATGACAGATGGCGGAGGCAAGAGTTACAAGACAGTTGAAATAGGAACCCAGACTTGGATGGCGGAGAATTTGAACTACGATATTGGAGGTATAGGCGTATGCTATAACAATGATCCTGACAACTGCGCAACTTACGGCAGGTTGTATCATAAGTGTGTAGCATTTGCGCTGGGCACTAGTGACGACGGAAATTATATATATTGCGACGACAGTGATATAACCCCAAAGAGTAAAGGCATTTGCCCTGATGGCTGGCATATCCCTGACAATGCAGATTGGGTTGTTTTGCTGAAGTTTGTAGACCCAAGCTGCAGCACTGACGGCAAAGTTTGTGGCAATGCTGGAACTAAATTAAAGGCTACAAGTGGCTGGGACGATTACGGCGGTAGATCTGGCAACGGCATTGACTATTATGGTTTTTCCGCCCTGCCGGGCGGCGAGGGCAATGGCGACTGGTCATCAGGGCTCGGCAACACAGGCAAATGGTTTGGTTCCAGTGGCGCCAACCAGGTTGATAGAATTGGCTACAGAATTATGAGTAGCGGCAACGGTGTTTCCTACGTCCCCAGCGGCAACGGCATCAGTATTCGTTGCGTGAAAAACGACTAAGGCATAGCCCAACCGTATGGGTGCGATTTATCGCACCCAATATGCGGTTGTGTGTGTTTCCCCCACGTTGCAAACATAATCGCAAATCATTTTGCATTTGGGGCGTGATAAATCACGCCCCTACAAATCGTATCATTGTGTTGTTTAACGTATCGGGTTGAATTATCGGGAAAATCCTCTAATCGGGGGAAATATGTATAACCGACATTTGGTAAGGAATTTATAGATAGGCATTATCATATATTCGGGTAATCGGGGTTCCAGACAAAAGCACATTGAAACAGCCTCTCCCAAGAGGAGAATTATTTATTTTTTCACAAAAAACGGCTTAAATTAACTAAAAATACGGTTTTCTATAGAGCTATGAAAAAAAACCTTGCCAAAATTTCAAAACAATTCTATATTTATAAGATAAGTTAGGGGATATTTTCTAAGGAGAAATCACAATGAACAAAAAACTGTTCCTTTTATTGACTGGGAGTGCCATTGCGCTCTTTTTTGCCTGTTCCGGCGAAGTTGTTGAATCCATCGAAACCAGCAAAAAAGCTGAGCTATCCCTCACCGTGACGGTGCGAGACTCTGTTAGCGGAGCACTGCTAGAAGCCGATGTAAGCCTCAACGATGACGAACCCCAGCAAGCAAAAAACGGGGTTGCCGTGTTTGGCAACGTTAACACGGGCAGGCACACCTTGTCGGCTAAGATAGATGGATATGCCGAGATGATTTCGCAATATACTGTTGAACCTGTAACTGGGCAAAACGCTCAAATCCCAAGAGACTATGCCACAACTCTTAGGCTCTACCCTCTGACTTCTAGCTTATTGGGCTATTTGCGCTACAGAGACGAAAACGGCGTGCTGAAGCCTGTGCCAGCAAATATAGAAGTAAAATTGAGATTAAATAATGATAACATTTTAAACAAACTATACACTGCCAAAACCGATGCAAACGGCAAATATACATTTAACTCCTTGCCTGCTATAGGCAGTAATTATACCTTATGGGTTTCAGAATCTAAAATAGGCAACATTAATTATGGCAGCACTTCTATAACCACAACGCCTTCTTTGCAAGCAGCAGGATCCGTTTGGGCTAGCGAAACGACCCTCTCAAACAGAACCAATCTATTTGTTGTAAGCGAATACCCCAGCATAATAGAATATGCCTATATTGCCAATCCAATTAAATTCAAATTCACAGAACCTGTAGATAGGAACAGGGCTAGCAACAACAGCATTGCAATTAATCCCTCCTCTATTGCCGCAAACATAACATGGAATATGGATAATACCGAAGTTACGCTTACCCCTATGAGCAGTTGGAAAGGGCTTAAATCAGTTGGATTAGACTTAAAATCCATAAGCGGCAAGTCTATTGCAGATTACTACAACATCACTGTTCTTTTAGCAGATTTGTCTGCAAGCACTGTTGTGCCGGTATTGCTCAATGACACTAATAAAATTGATTGGGATTCTAAAATTTATTTAAAATACAACAAGGTTCCGGGCGCAACCAACTACACTATTTATACCAATAACAATATTGAAGGCGTTTATAAAAGTACCGAAGAATATTCTCCTGTTATAGAAACAGATAGTTCCTTCACTATATCTCTCAACAGTCTTAAACTATTCCGGGAAGTTGGCATCCTTGTTCAGGCATCAAATGCCAATTCAAAAACCTTGCTTGACACAACCAAAGCGATAATAAAAGTAAAAGATAATGTAAAACCAACATATCCTCTCCGTGTTGAGGAGGGACTATACTCCGGTTATTCTGACGATACATTATTCATTGATCCAATACGTCTTTCTTATTATGATAATATTTCTTCTTATATTGGCACCTTTCTTTTTAGCGAGCCAATTCAAGCGAACGATGTTGTATTTCAATTGTTTGGAGAAACCGGCGGCAATCCTCAGGCTGCTGATAGACTACTTCCTGTAGAACGCGAATTTAGCAATAACAATAGAGAAGTTAAATTCAAAATTACAATTGCCGGATCAGCAACCAGTACCCCTGGCTTGAAAGCAACGCTTCTCATAAAAAATGTAAAAGACTTGTCGGGCAATCCATTTGAGGTTCAATATATAAATGCTTTAGGGGCACCGATTGCGAACGGCAAAAAGGATCATGTGGCAATTAGAGTCGTTAACTAAATAAGGAACCAGGAGAGAGTATGAACAGAATTTTAATCCTATTTGCGGTTAGCCTCTTTGTGCTGCTGTATTCGTGCGGCGATAATGCGCAAAGTTCCCCCCCCATAGAAGATGCCAGCCTGTACCTAACCGTGCAAGATGCATCTGATGGCAGTTTGCTCGCAGAAGCCAAAGCCACCTTTGGCGCAGTTGAAGGCATCACCGATAGCGAAGGTCTTGCCACGTTTAAACTCCAAGCAGGCAGCCGCGTTTTGCTGGTGGAAAAAGAAAACTACGCCACTGAACGCAGGGTGGTGTCAACCAGCGATGTTGCCAGCGGCAGCGTTTCAATAGTCAGTGATATATACCAAAACGTACGGCTTTACAAAACAAACGCAGGGCTTGAAGGCTTATTGTATTACAAAGACTCAAAGGGCCAAAGCCTTCCCATGCCAAACGTGCCTATCCGCATAGATATCTCAGGCAGCAACCTAGCCACAACCTCTTATTCTTGCGACAAAACCAATAGCAAAGGCGAATATAAATGCTCTAACCTGCCAGCAATAGCTGGCAGCGGCTATTCCGTTTCCATATACGCTCTTGGTTTGGCAATAAACGGCGTAAATTACTCAACCGTAAAGATTGATGCGAATGTTCCTTTGTTGCCGGGCGTTGTTGCTAACAACGGAAGAACGGACCACGAAGCCTCAGATATTGCATTCACTATAATGGAAAATCCCAGAATCGTTGAATACGCAAATAAAAGCCTGCCATTGACAATCAAATTCAGCGAGGCGGTTGATATAAGCCAATTTCAGAATAGTTGGGTGGAGGCTACCCAAGCGATAAATATTGAATGGAAAGATTGTGCATCAAATGCCTGCACCCAGCTCAAACTCACGCCGATTCCCGAATGGATAAACGGCACTACTGTAATCCTAAAGGACATAAAATCCATCAGCAACAAAACAATATCACTTTATTATCTCAATATCGATGTGCTTGACATAGACCTTAGCTTAGAAAAAGTGGCAGGGATTAAAATGGAGTCAATTTCAAAAATTAAAAAAGATACCATTGAATATACCAGCACAAAAGCCAAAATCACTTGGAAAAAGCTCGCAGGAGCAACAAAATACAACGTTCTTGTAAAAACCTCCGATACTACGGATTTTGGTATAGTTGCCGAAGGTATCCCCGATACAACCACCGAAATATCTATCAATGGAGGCAATCCCATTGGCGGCAAAACGAACAAAGTTGTTGTGCAGGCTTTTAACAGAAGCGGCAAAAGCTTGTTCAGCGATCCAGCAGACATTAAAGCGGCTCCAGATGACGGCAAAGTACCTACTTATGCCCCCAGAGGCTTATCTATTTTAGATCCATGCACAGGTAATAATTGCCAGCCTGGCTATCTCTCTAGTTATTGCGAACTTGTTGCTGATGCTCAGGGCGTAGTAGATTTTTGTGAAATTAGTACTTATCGTGGAATATATAGTTTTTGGTCGTATGACGCCGATAATTTTGCGAGTGTTCACAATCTAATGAGTATTCTTAACAACCCGAAAGCCTTTGATAAAGATAAAATTCAAGGTTCCGGTATTACCGAGACCGCTATAGCGTTAGGCAGGGTATTCTTCAGCAAGCCTATGAATACTTCTGTTCCTCTAATTGTGCAATGCACACCGGAAGATAACGCTGCCTGCAAAAAATTGAAGCTTACTCCTAAATGGAACAACGACCAAAACTTGAATTTAACCGTAACAACCGTCAAAGAAAATACTGTTAACCATACTGTGAATATTATATATAGCATTGGTGGCTTAAAAGGCTTAAACGGCAAAGACTTTGTAGCCAACCCCACAGCCCCTACTAATGCGCAAATAAACTCGGTAAAAATAGAATTCAGCACACTTAACGTTTGTGCTGCGATCCCTGTTTATCCATGCAAGGGCTATTGCGAAACCTCAACAGGCAAAGGCGATTACGGTCATTGCCTAACAGAGGCTTGCACTAATAATCCAGCTAATCCTTTATGCGTAGGCAAAGGCTATTGCGAGACTGATATGGGTAAAGGCGATCCCACTAATTGCCCAACTGAATATTGCAATATTAATGGCTGGAACGATTTCCCTCATTGCCCAACTCAGTACTGTAATATTTCTAATCACTGGAACGAGTACGATAAATGTCCAGATAAGTACTGTGCTTATGATAACAACTTGCCAGATTACTCTAATTGCCCAACACAGTCTTGCATTAAGGATAATAATCATAATCCCGTATGTGGTGAGGCCTATTGCAATATTTATGGACCCACAGATCCGGATAATTGCCGACCTCAATACTGTGCGTTTGGTATGAATATTTCAAGGCCCGAATTTTTCGGTTATTGCCCGGCTGAATTTTGTAATGTTAATAGAGGTGATACCAGATGTAAAAACAATACAACCTATTGCGCCTCTGAACCTGCTAAAACTGATTATGATAATTGCCTAACAGAGGCTTGCGGTAATAATGCAGCTAATCCTTTATGCGTAGGCAAAGGCTATTGCGACACTCAAACAGGTAAAGACGACTTTGGTATTTGCCATGATTCTACATATTGCGATAGACACCCGGAAGATACCGAAAATTGCCCCACTGATCCTGGTCCATAATTTTTCAAAGGAGTAAAAGATGAAATCTCAATTCAAAATATACGCAGCGATGGCAGCAATAGCAGCCGGAGCTGTATTTGCCCAAGTGAAAGTAACAGCACCATCGGTGCAGGTAACAGCACCTGCCGTAGCAACCCCTGCTCCGTCACCCGTAGCGGCTCCAGCGGCACCAGCAGCCCCTGCAGTGCCAGCAGCCCCTGTTCCGGAACCTGTAGCAGCTCCAGCAGCACCCATGCCACCAGTAGCACCTATGCCACCAGCAGCACCTGCCGTAGCGGCTCCAGCGGTAGCAACAGAGCCAGCAGCACCCGTGCCACCAGAATCAAAGTGGCCAGAAATTGCTCCCGTGCCTGCCCCAAAAGAGCCTTCAAACATAAAGTTCCTGCTCGGCGTTCGCCCTGCTATGGGCGTAAGCATGTTCCGTGGGCACAAAGCCTTTGACTTTGGTCTGTGGAAACTCCGAACAAAACCTGCCCTCTCTTTTGGATTTGGCATAGCATCGGAAATCCAATTCAACAGCGTAATAGGCCTTGCTCCTGAACTGCAATACACTCTATACAGGGCAAACAATGAATTCGCCGTGGAAACAAACGCGGACTTCAACGACCTCAACGAAGCCGGAATAACCCTCCACGCCGTGGAGCTTCCCATACTTCTGCGTTTCAGCATAAAAGATGCTGCTTATATAGAATTAGGTCCCCAAGTTGGCTACAACGCAAGGGCGGTTATCTATAAAAATTCCGAATTAAAAAAGCCCGAACTCAATCACTTGGCATTTGGTCCAAGCGCTGGCTTCGGCATAAAATTCAGTGATAGTGCCTTGCTGGGTTTGCGCGGACACTTTGGTTTATTTGAGTACGCAAAAAATTCAAAAGGCTATCCCTGGGTTGTCCAGATTAGCGCAACACAATTCTTGTTTTAAGGAGATGCAAAATGAAAAAAATCAAATTAGCCCTGCTGATTCTGGGAATATCGGTTTTTGCAAGCTGCTCTGGAGACACGGTTGAAAGCACTGGCGTAACTGAAGAAACCATAGAGGCAAAACTAACCGTGATTGTGCGTGATGCCATCACGGGCGAATCAATTGATGAAGCCGAAGTGAGCCTATTGCCATCGGAATCGATCCTTGCCAAAGACGGCATAGCTTTATTTGACGATGTGCGCATAGGAACTCACACTCTGAAAATTGAAAAACCTGGTTATGCTTCCGTTTCTGCGACTGCCTCAATAGCACGCAATAATATAGCAGTCAACCAAACAGAAGGCGAATATATATTCACAGCCAGCGAAAACACAATCACAGTCTTGCTGAGCCCTGAAAGCACCAACCTTTACGGATATATATATTATCTCAATGCAAAAGGTCAAATCCTTCCCGCGAAAGACGTGAAAGTTTATGTTGAGTTTTTGGGAACCAGTTTAATAAATAAATTATTTGAAGCACAAACCAATGCAAGCGGCAAATATTCATTTGAATCCCTGCCCGCAGGTATAAGGGCAAGAGCTTGGGCAGTAGCGCCAGAAAGCGGGTTAGATGGCATTAAATATGAGAGCTTTGAAATTGGAAGCGAGATATTGCCCGTAGGCAATGTTTATATTGACGAATATCAGTTTTTTGGTCAGGACCAAAACAATGCGAATTTTAAAGTTAACTATAATAGCACAGTTGCAAAAGACAGCAATATTGTGCTCACTTTCACCGAAAACATAGACCTAAACAGCATAGAAGTTGGCAAAACAGTCAGGGTTAATGCTGAGGCAACCCTCAAGTGGGGAAGCAAAGCACTTACAATAACCCCCTTGAACGAATGGGAAGATGATATTGAGGTCTATTTGACAGACCTGAAATCCAAAAATGGGAAAACATTGAGTATTGAAGAGCAAAAAATCACCATTGCCCTTAAATTGAAAGATTTAAGCAGCACAGTAGTTGATGGTCTTGCCATTATTTCGCCAGAAAGAATCAATTACAATGCAACCACTGTAGACCTGAGATGGAACCTTGTTGAGGGTGCCACCTCTTATGACATATACCGCAAAGACGACAAAGACACCAGCAGTTATGTACGGGTGAAAGAATATTCTGCAATCAAAGGTGCCACCATAGGTAACGTTAGTGTTAGCTTGGGCAGAGACGACGCATTATTGAATGGCAGAATCGTGAGCTTTATTGTTCGGGCAAAAAACAAGACCTCAATAAGCCCGCTAGATACCTCAAAAGCTGTAAAGGTAATAGACAAAATAAAACCCACCTTAATGACAAGCGGCGACCCCAAATGCCTTGTTTTTAGCGAGCCTATAAACAAAACAACTTTGAGCGTACTTCCGTTAACCGATAAATTAGAAACGCCAAATGATAATACAGTTTGCATTAATCAAGTTGTGACGGTGTCAACCACATACGCAATTACTGGCATAAAAGACTTATATGGAAATGAATATGGCCCAACTGGCACAGGAATAATAATCATAAGCCCTTAATAGGAGCAAGGAGAAAATATGAACAGAAAACTTTTAACTCTATTAGCAGCCTTGCTGCTCTGCTCCTGCGGCGATGGTGTATTAAATCAAAGCGAAGAGCAAAAACTTCAAGATGCCAAATCCAGGCTCTATGTAACCTTAGTTGACCATAGCGATGGCAAACCCATTGAAGGCGCGAGCTTGAGCCTTCAATCAGCAGGCATAACAGCAACAACCGCAGAGAACGGCATAGCGCTGTTTGAAGACCTAAATGTAGGGACGCATTTGCTACGCATAGAAGCCGAGGACCAAGGATATGCTGCTGCCATTGTTAGACCTTCTGTTGCGGAGATAAGCGTAGCTGGAGACGGAGGGCGGGCAAACCAAGCAATTTACAGGCTGTATCACAAATCTGCCAGTCTTGAAGGTTATGTGCAGCACACAGACAGCAAAGGTCAAATAAAAGCCCTCACTGGCTTGCCAGTGCGAATAACTTTTTCCTCTTCTTGCAACCTTGCAGAAACAGCAACAGATGCAAAGTATACAGACAGCAAAGGCAAATTCAAATTTGATAGTTTGCCAGCCGTGGACAATGGTTGTTCATACTCAGTAGAAACCATAGGTGCCGTTATAGGTAATCAAACCTACAGCGCAATGACATTGCCAGTGGAGTCGTCGCCTTCGCTGAGAAAAGGGGGCAAAGCCGTTATAGCCTCTCCCATAGATGTTGATAAGGGCGATAATCTTTTCACGGTGGTGAACTATAACAAAGAAATAAACGGCGGAGCAGAAAACACTCCTGTGGTCTTTACCTTCAGCGAAAAAATTCCCGCCAACCAGCAGGAAAAAGTTACCATATATTCTTCATCTGTGGGCTACAATGTGGAAATAAAGGATAACGTCATAACAATTAGGCCAGCCAGCAAATGGGAAAAGACTTTTGAGGTTTCATTTAACGGACTCAGATCAGAAAGCGGCAAAATATATAATGATGCCTTCTCAATAACGGTACGTTCAAAGGATATCAGAGATTCTATTATGGGAGGTCTAAAACTCGCTACGACATCCATTTTATACTCAGACGAGCGAGCCAGCGTTATTTTCAAGAGATTAGACGGCGCAACTGGCTATAATTTTTACTTAAATGAAAATGGCAAGAAGACTTCAACAGTAACGGATAAGTGCAATGTTGTTACTGAAACCATAGGAACAATAATAGTAGACTGCCCCATAGCCATTAGCGATTCAAATGCAGTACATAGCCCAAGAATAGGCGACAACCAGAACAAATTAATAGTGCAGGCATACAATACCTATTACGAGAGCCAGAAAGATACTCTGCTAATAAAAGAGACCAAGCCTGAGGTGCCGACTTTGTCAAAGGGATCTTATATTTGCGTACCAAGCGTAGAAAAGGGCAAAATTTTAGATCCATATTCTGAGTGCGAAGCTCGTACCCAAAACGCACCAGATGTTGAGATTCTTTTGGATTCTTATTCAGCAGAAATAATGAGAGCGTTTGGCAGCACTACGGAATCTGCGGAATATAGCGGCAATATTTACTTTAGCAGAGCTATGGACACTAAGCCAATAGCTTTTGTTCCCGCCACCGACTGCATTGTGGCACCTGGAACAGAAAATCCATGCACCAGGCTGCTGGAAAAAGTAACATACGAATGGCTCAATGAGCAGGTTTTGAGTGTAAAGGTGAAAGTGGCTGCGGGTCTTCCTTTACCATCGGGTGGTTCTGTAAATGTAGGTATCGCCATTAGAAATTTAATTGGCAAAAACGCCCTCCCCTTTAATGATGGCTTAACTCCGTCATCCCCTAACCTGATTGTAAAAATCTCCGGCATAATTCCTTCTCCATGCAACGCAAATCCTTTTGCAAGCGCAGGCTGCTCAACAGCCGACACCCTATTATTTTGCAACGACCTAGATAGATACAGCGCCACCCCTAACTGTCAAACAAGATACCCAAGCCCCTGTGATTTATCTAATATAAAAGGCACGTATTTTTGCCCAATACTACCGTTGACATCGCTAATATTTTCTGAAGATTTTGAAAGCGGCAACTTGTTTAGCACAAAATCTAATTATGAATCGGTCAACAAATGGATAAGAGGAACGGAAGCAGCCTATAACGGAAATTATTCGGCATATATAAGTGATAATGGTTCAGCTTATGAGTATAATGAAGTGAGTAAGACAGAGGAATATCTGTATAGAAAAATAAACTTTCCCTCTACGTCAGATTACGAGATATCCTTTTCTTGGAAAGGCCTTGGAGAAGGTGCACGTAATTGGAGATTTGATTATATGATAGTGTGTTTAATACCTGAGGCAGAATTTGGCACTGAAGATGATGGATGTTCTCCTCTTGGTGAGCGTCTTAATATTGAAGATCCAATGAAGCGCAATGTCATAGGAAAAGAGAAAGATGGTTATGTTGATTATGTTTATAATGGCAGTAATGTTTGGAAGGAGGAACAATTAACTCGCCGAGTCCAGAAAGGAAATCATTATTTGGTATTCCTTTGGGCAAATGATGACACCAAAGGTTCAAGTCCCATTGCCATAGACGATATAGAGGTATATAAACGTTAATTTGCATTTTTTTCACTCCCCCCTTGACAAGGGGGAATTATTTTTCTATATTTAATCTTCCATTATGCGCAACCCCGTGCATTTTGGCGAAAAGCTGCCGAAGTAGCTCAGCTGGTAGAGCAGCTGATTTGTAATCAGCCGGTCGTAGGTTCAAGTCCTATCTTCGGCTGGTCGCTTATGGGTGGATGCCCGAGTGGT
>Ga0182472_107206_pt1 | contig 19281 bp, 16 predicted proteins | sample TergutNc150P3_FD_120804 | JGI IMG/M metagenome (GOLD analysis project Ga0182472, IMG submission 120804)
CGCTCCTGCCGTTTTGCAAAAAGCCGCAAAATCTGTGGGGCTGGATTTTGTTTGCATAACAGACCATTCTTACGATTTGATGAACGAAAAAAAATTTCAAAAAATGAAAGCAGATGCGGCTTTGCCATTGCTAATTGCTGGCGAAGAAATTTCTTGTGGAAATTCAAAAAAACAAAATGTACATTTGTTGGTTTTTGGCAATGAACATTATATTGAAGGGCATGGAGATGGTGGCCGCAGGTGGTGGAACACAAAACCAGATTTAAGCATTAGCGAGGCCATTGGAAAACACCTTGCGTATGCGGCACACCCAAAATTGCAGATGTTGCTTGCAGAAAAAATATTGCTGAGAAGAGGGCATTGGAGCTACAAAGATTTAACTGAAAATAATATTTGCGGCATTGAATTTTGGAATGGGTTTAGAGGGCGCGATTTTTACGAAGGGCGAGACATTTGGATAAAAATTCTGCTTGCAGGTCACAAACTTTTGCCACTTGGCGGCAACGATTCTCACGGAGATTTGAACGATTATACCGCAGTTAAACAACCGCTCTGGAGCCTAAGATGCAACTCGGAACACGTATTTGGGCAGGTTAGAACAGTGATTCCAAACACAGGCAAAACTCCTTTCAGTTGCGTTCCAAAAAATCTTTACATCACAGATGGCCCTGCTTTATGGTTTGAAAATGGAAAGCTATATGCAAAAAGCACAGAAGATTTTGGTAATTTTTTGAGCATAACAATTTTTAGAGGCTGTGATGGCAAGCCAAATTTTGAAAAAAAAGAAGAAATGCAAATAAGCGATTCTTATGAACTTGATTTTGAAATTTCTCTAAACAACAGCCTTTATGTGAGGGCAGAATGCGAAACGACCTGTGGAAAATTTGCAATGACAGCGGCGATTTATTCAAGTCTTGCTGCATAGCTACCTCCTGCAATGGAGAGAGGGAATTTTTAACCATTAACTGCGAGCAAAGCAGCATTTTTGACTGTGCCTCCATAACCAAATCTATGCCCACAGGCTACCTTGCTCTAAAGGCAATAGAAAGCGGAATTTTAAGCCTTGAAACTCCGGTAGCAGATGTTCTCCCAGACTTTGCAGCGTATCACAACAGAGAAGCAAAAGTATTCCACCTGCTAACACACTCTCTAGACTATCGCTTTCCCATGAGCAGCCTCAAAGATTTGCCGCCCAATGAGATTTGGCAACGAATTTGCTCGCATAAATTTGAAATACCGCCCGGAGAGTTATTTTGCTACGGAAATGCAAACAGCATTTTGCTTGGAAAAGTTTTAGAAGCCGTTTACCATACACCTTTAAACAAACTGGCAAAAGAGAGAGTTTTTGAGCCGCTAAAAATGCAAAGCACCGGCTGGCATCCTCTTGAATGGGCACCAGCAAGCCGCATTATTCCCACGGAAATTTGCCCTTGGCGCGGGCGCGAATTAAGGGGCGAAACACACGATGAAAGTGCGTGGAAATTGGAGCAGGAATTTGGAGCCCTTGGTTCAGCGGGAGTTTTTAGCACTGCGCCAGATATTTTAACGTTTTTGGAACACATATTAGAAGATGATTTTTTGCTTGAGAAATTGACAAAAAATGCCTTTGTGTCGGGTAGCGATTGCACTGCGCTTGGTTTTGAATTGGATAATCCAAAATTTATGGGTAATTGCCCTTCTCCTGTTTTTGGAAAAACGGGCTTTACCGGAACCAGCTTTATTTGCCAGCCCCAAAAGAAGTTTTGCCTTGTGATTCTCTGCAATTACACATATCCTGTGCGTAAACCAAATGCAGATAAAATAAACGAGTTCAGGGCAAGAATTGCAGATTTGTGCTATAAAATTTTTTAAATTCCCCCTATGTTCAAAGCTTTTCCGCATATTGCCTCCATAGATATAGGGAGCAACAGCACAATTCTTTTGGTTGCAAAGAAAGAAGAAAATAATTTGCGTGCCTTGGTGCAGAAAATTGAAGTTTATAGGCTTGGAGAGGAGAATCTAGGAAGGCTTTGCGAAATTTTGGCAAGTTTCAGAAATTTGGCGCACTCGCTCGGCGCAGAAATTAAAGCCGTTGCTATGACAGAAGCCGCCAGAAAAGCCAAAAATCAAGAAGAGCTTTTGCAGGCTGTGGAGAAAGTTCTTTGGGTAAAACCGCGCATAATAAGCGGAGAAGAAGAAGCCGAGCTTTCTTACAAGGCTGTTTCAAAGGTTTATGGACAAGGGATTTTAACCGTTGATGTGGGCGGAGGTTCAACGGAACTAGCAAATGGAAAGAATTTTTTGAGCCTTCCTGTTGGCGCGCTTGAACTCTATGAACGCATGGGTCGGGTCCCTGGCCCTGAATACAAAAAATGGTCAAAGGAGTTTTTTAAAGAGATAAATATAAAGCCTTTTGCGAAAAGGGAATCCTATTTTGTTGGCGGAACGGCTGTTGCCCTTGGAATGCTTGTTAAAGAAATGCAAAGTTTTAGTGCAAAAGCCTTGGAAGGAGAGTCAATTTTTGTGGCCGACATTGAGCGGATTATAATACATTTAAGCGGTTTGTCAAAAGAACTCAGAAACACAATGCCTGGTTTGGAACAAGGTAGGGGAGATATTATTATATGCGGGCTTTATTGGATAAGGTCCCTTTGCGAAAAATTGAAGATAGATTCCATAAAAATTTCAACGCTGGGTTTAAGGTTTGGGCTTTTATTTTAATTTACTAATTTATCTTCTTATGAAAACTGCAACAAAAAAAATAAAATCGCATAAATCCAGAAGTCTTACCAAAATAATGATTTTTTCTGTTTTTACATTGCTTTTAGTTTCAACAGGTGTGTATGCACTTTTCAATCTTGCTAAATTAAAAGAAGATGTAATAGAATGGAATATGGAACAGATACATACTCTGGTTTTGGCATATTCAGAAATTTTAAACGGCGACAGTATAGAACTGGACTTTCAAAGGAGGGAGAAAAATGTCGATTATTATAAATGGAGTGCCATAAGCGATAGCCTGCGTAAAAAAACAGGAGTGAAATACCTTTATGTTATGAATATATCTTATAACGATTCAATAGAATTCTATATAAGCGCAAGAACCCAAGATGGAAAAATTGATTTTTTGGAAAAAGAATTAGCTATTGGTTTTGATACTAGTATTATAAATAAATTGAAAAACAAACAAGATACAAAATTCTTTGAAATAGGTTACTATCCAGAATATGGAGGCTGGCTAGCATATCATTATATGTCTATAAAAAATTCAAAGGGCGAAGTTGTTGCTTTTGTTGGAGTAGACAAAGACATGTCTGAAATCAATAGTATCATAAGAAGAGTTGGAATCAAACTTACTATTACGAGTATTTTGTTTTTTATAGTGGTGTTTTTGCTGATAGTATATTTAATCAGAAAAGTATTTCTTTCGCCTATATCAAATATAATTGAGGCAGCAGATAACTTTCACCTATTAAATGTTTCTTTCAAAAATCTAGACTTAACCAAAATCAAAGAATACGATGATCTTATAGAGAGTTTTAAAAATATGGAGAGTAAAGTAAATTATGCAATTAGTAAGAGTTTCACAGATGAACTTACAAAACTCAATAATCGCTATTTCTTTACGATTTCATTAGAAAACATTTTAAGGCCAGTAGAACAAGAAAAGGAAATTGCTTTTTTAATAATAGACTTAGATTCTTTTAAACAGATAAATGATACCTACGGGCATGAGAAAGGCGATTTTGTTCTTAGAAACGTGGGAATCATTTTGAAGCAAGTGTTTGGAGATTTAACAAATATCGTGGTTCGTCTTGGTGGCGATGAGTTTGCAGTTTGCATAGATGATATTGAAGATAAAAAAATTGTTGAAGATAAATGCAAGCTTCTTAAAGAAGAACTTTCAAAGATAATTTATGCAGAAAATAAAACTGGCGTTGGTGCAAGCATTGGAATTATCATAACTAAATATAGTGAAAATCCACCTATTTATACGGAAATATTTTCTGCTGCAGATAACAATCTTTACAAGGTTAAGGCAAGTGGAAAAAATGGTTATCTGATTTCGGAAATCTAATCTGTGGAGCTTTTTGTGTGACTAATCCTGTTAGCCAGTGGATTTTAAAGGCTGCACAATGTGAAGAACCTCTTGTGCAAGTTGCGAGCAGTGCAAAAACTTTGCAGGCAAAAATAAATTGGCTATTGCTTGGTTCTGCTCTGCAACAGAAAATAGGGCTCTCTGAATTGCAAAATTTTTTAACAGAATTACAAAATGAAATAAACGATATTGCCTCCCTTCCGGTTCCTTCTGAGAATTTGATTTTAAGCGTAATTTCAAAATGCAGGCTTAACGATTGGAATCTTGCACCACAGGCGGCTGGCATAGTTTGGAGCGTTGGTAGGTTTGCTCGCGCTAGGGAAAATAGGCTCGATTTATGGGCAAAAAATAATTCTCCATCAACTCTTTGGCAGCAGAGCAGCGAAATTTTTTATATGGGAAAGAGCAATCCGCTTAGGCCAAAAGTTTTAGTTTTTTTATTTCGCTTGTCTTTTCTCTCCAACATAGGCGAAGGTGTTTTGCCGCCGCTTCCGAATTTTGCTGGTACAAAAAGGTGGCTAATTCAGTCTGGAATTTACAATTCAGAACAGTCGCCAAAAGAGAAATTGAGGGATGCAAACTCTCTTTATAGGGAATTATCCCCCCAAAAACCATCTCTTGCCTGCCACGCCTTGCAGTTTTTTGCCGAACCTGTGGATGAAAACATTTATTTTTGCCAAAGAATTTTCCCATGCAATTCGTGCCCTGTGGGTGGTTTTTGTATATTCCACAAATAATGATTATCACTATTTTTGATTTGTTAGGCACATTTGCTTTTGCCATAACCGGAGGGGTTAAGGCGGCAAGGCGTGGTATGGACTGGTTTGGTGTAATTGTCCTTTCAATTATCACAGGTATTGGCGGTGGTCTTATACGCGATGCTTTGCTCGGCAACCATCCGCCTTCGGCCTTTAATAAACCTACGTATGCCATTATTTGCATTTTGGCGGGAATTCTTGTTATAGTGGCTCAAAATAAAGTGACTAAGTATTGGTTTATTGTTATGATAATAGATGCAATTGGGCTTGGTTTTTTTGCTTATATAGGTGCAGCTATTGCAGAAAATGCAGGTGCAGGCGGAGTTACCATTATTAGCGTTACGGTGCTAACGGCTGTTGGTGGTGGAATGCTCAGAGATGTTCTTGCTGGCGAAATTCCGCAGGTGTTGAAAAGCGATTTTTATGCAACCGCAGCACTCATAGGCGGTTTTTTCTTTTGGATTTTTGGGCTGTTCACAAGCGAATATCACGCTGTAAAGGTGGTTGGAACAATAGCCATAACCATAATTTTGCGCTTGTATGCAATGTATGCTAAATTAGGGCTACCTAAGGTAAGATAACCCCCCTTGAATGGAGATTTTTTTATTCAGAATTAATCGTGGCTACTTGTTACGATAATACTTTTACTAAATTCCTCTTATGGCAAAATATTTATGCGTTAATATAGACCACATTGCAACTATTAGGGAAGCTCGCAAGGTGCGTGAACCAGAACCTGTTGCGGCTGCCGTTATAGCCGAGCTTGCTGGTTGCAGGGGCATAACTGTGCATTTACGAGGGGACCGCCGCCACATAAACGATGGCGATGTACATTTATTAAGGCACACCGTTGTTGGCTCGCTGAATTTAGAAATGGCACCTACGTCAGAGATGGTGCAGTTTGCAAAAACCGTGCTTCCAAATATGGCTACTTTGGTTCCAGAAGGTCCCAACGAGCTTACAACCGAAGGTGGGTTAAATGTTGAATCAAAAATTTCTGAGATAACAACTGCGGTTCAAGCTTTGCGCAGTTCTGGCATACTTGTTAGCTTGTTCATAGACCCGGTAAAAGAGCAGGTGAAAGCAGCTCGCAAGGCGGGCGCAGATTACGTGGAACTCCACACGGGTTCTTTTGCAGAGGCTTTTGAACGCCGCAACGAAAGTGAAATAGAATTGGAAATTTCAAAATTGCAAGACCAAATTACCCTTGCGCTGAATTGCGGATTAAAGGTTAATGCGGGGCATGGGCTAAACTACCGCAACGTAAAACGCATATCAGGGCTTAACGGAATAGAAGAACTCAATATTGGGCACAGCATTGTTGCTCGTGCGGCTATGGTTGGAATGGATAGGGCAGTGCGTGAAATGCTTGCTTTGATAGGCAACTAGCGGCTAGTTTTCACTGTATTTTGCACATTTTCTGAGAGCAACCTCTCGTAAATAAAGCTGCAAAGTTTTGCTTGGCGTTCTTCGTTTAAATTGACGAATTGCGAACTTGCTTTGTAGTTTAAAATGGAAATTATCCTTAAATCCACATATAAATCTAAACTTTTTGCAACCAAAAGGCAATTCATCAAAACATCTCCGGCAGACATTTTTTGCACTACTTTTTCTGGAGACCAAGATATTTGCAAACCACCCATAGATATATTGTTGATTCTAACTGGATATTTTTGTCCGTTTTTTGCCGTTATCAAAAGTTGTGCATTTTCGTAATCTGGAATTTCAATGCGAACAAATTGCCTTTTTTCGTGAGTATCGCCAAGGGATTCGGCTACTGCTTCTATTTTGTCTATGAATATTTGCTGGCTTGCATTTTGCAAAATAAAATTTGAGCAACCTGCCATTATCAAACTTGAAATACATTCTTGAGTTGGCTTGTTCAGAATAACAATTGGTATAATACCGCGCATTTGTGCGTCTTGCCGCATGAATTTCAAAAAGTCTATGGCGGGTGTGTCTTCTGGGGAATAAGAACACAAAAACATGGGATATTCGCCAGATACCAAAGCCAGATTAGCATAAGATATTGATTCTACAGCCTTAGGTACAAACTTTTGATACATAAGCAAGCGGACATATTTTTCGGTGTCTTGCGCATCTGTTGAATAAATGAGAATTTTAGAACCTATTGCCATAATTATATTACTTTGGGAATTGTGAAGTGGTGATTTTCTTCCTGTGGCGCATTCATAAAGGCTTGTTCGTAAGAGAGACCAGGAAATTCGGTATCTTCTCTTAGCGAAGACGCAGCTTCTGCTACCATAGGCTCAACGTTTTTTAGATCCAATTCTTTTAGATTTTCCATGAGCTTTAGCATTTCTTGCAACCTTTCTTTGGCTTGCACAGCTTCTGGCTCTGAAAGAGTTAATCTGGACAGCATTGCCAATTTGTTAATGTCTATGGACTGGATCATGCTTACAATATAGAAATTTCTACATTGCATTTATGCTTTTTGCGTTTGCCGGCTCTGATGAATTTGCCAAAGATTGTAGAATTGAAAAATTCTGGGCGGAATCTTTGGTAGGAGGCTCGCAGCGCAAGGTCTTTTTTGCAACCGACAGCTCAAAAGAAGAAAGTTCCTTGGTTGCCAGTGTGGCGGAGGCTTTAACCCCTTCTTTTTTTGAACCAGCGGCAAGCGTTTTAATTAGGCACACTGAATTTATGGCAGCCGAAGAACAACGCAACCTCGCTAGCCTTTTAACTGATTTATTCAAGGGTGGTTTTCAGGGAAATTTAGCCATTGATTATTTTAAACCAGACAAAAAAAGTGTTTTGTGGAAATTTCTTGAAAAACAAGGGGTTGTGGAAAATTTTGAGCCTCCTTCAAAATATGGCAATGCTATTCAAAAATGGATAATTGATTTGGTTCAAAAACATTTTAATAAAAAGATAAATTCAGAGGCTGCGCTATACATTGCAGATGCCATAGGTGCAGACACTAAGCGCATATATAGCGAAATAAAAAAAATATTCTTATACGACAGCAACATACAAGAAATAAGCGTGCAGCACTCTCAATTATTCATAAAACAAAATAGGGAAATTAATGCTTACGAATTGCAAGATTTTTTTGGTTTTAGGAATTTGCGGGCATTTTTGCCCAAATTTCGCAGAATTTTGGCAGAAGAGGGCGATGAGGCTTTTATGCCAGTGGTGGGTGCTCTAAGGAGCCACTGCCTTAATCTATTGCATATTCAAGCTATGAGGGCTAAAAAAATTCCTGAATACGAAATAAAAGGTAGGATTTTTCCGCCTAATCAGGTTTTTCTTTACCAAAAAAATCGCTTGCCCGAGCAGAGTGCTTGCTGGTTGCTAGGCAGCCTGCAAAAAACGATTTTGCGTTTGGACGAGATTTCTTATGGCAAAAAGGTAGGCTATTACAGGGATTTGCCCTCATTTGAGCTTGCAATTTGCGAGTTGCTGGTATAAAAGTTTACTATATTTATTGAGCAATGGCGGCACATAAAATTTGTCTTGGCGTAGAAACAAATCAAGACGGGATAAAAATCGCTCTGGTTGAACCAGAGCGCAAGCATATTATTAGGGTAGATTCTATTCCAACAAGCGGAAACTCAATAACCGATGTTTCAATTTACGCTTCTGTTTTAAATTCTTGGATGCGTAGCAACTTGCTTCCTAAAATAAGTTCCATAGCTGTTACTTTTCCTGCTTGCAATGGCATAATGCGCCTTGTTTCCATTCCAAAAGAAATTGAAGATTCTTATAACTATGTTAATTGGGAATTTGCCTCTTCTATAAACTCCAATTCGGGCGATTACAAAATAACTGTGGCTTTTTATCCAAACGTAAAAAAGCCCGAATGTGCCGTTACGGTTGCAATGCGCAAAAGAATTGTAGATTCTTTTCATTCCACAGAGCTTGAAAGGAACGGGTTAAGGCCAAGCTACCTTATGGCAGATGTTTGCGTTTTGCACAATCTTTTGGAGTGTTCCGAGGGTTTAGGTAGCCAACCCAAATGTGTATTGAAGGCAGATGAAAAATTTGTTTCAGCTTTTTGGAGCAAAGAAAGTGGTCCCGCTGCCATAAGGCTTTTACCAGGAGATTGTATTTCTCCCGGTGCCGTTTTGGGCATTTTGCAAAGCGGTTTTCAGGGATTCCCCAAGGCAAAAAAAGTTGTTAGGTTTTGCGGTGAACTTTCTACACGCTTGGATTTTGCAAATGAATTTATAGATATGGGAGCTAATGCCGGCATAGACATTCAGCCTTGGAAGCAGCTTTCAAAATTTTCATTTGAAAAAAATGCTGATTTTTCAAAATTATCGCAATGTATGGGAGCCATTGGGGCAACCTTGGGTTGTATATAGGAAACAGAAAACGGAGTTTTTAGATGATTAAATCAAACTTAATGTCTTCTCAAAAAGCCGCTCAGCCAGCCGCTCCGCGTGCTGTTAAAGAGAGAGTTGTAAAGGAAAAACCCAAACCTTCGGAGAAAAAGAGCAGTTTGTTCGGTAGTTTGCTTTTTATGCTCTTTCTTTTTTTAACAGCTTCAATAGTATATTTGGAATTTTTTGGAATACCTGGTTTTTTGCGTGGAGTTATACCACCAGAAATTGTGGATTTTTTAGGATTAAGCGAAGAAACCGTTGCAACGCAAGTGCTACGCAAGGCTGGTGCTCCGCAATTAACGGCTCACGGCACTAGATTAGATGACCCTAGCATTCCGCTAGATGGCTCTGTTGAAGAAATTGTTAAAACCATGCGTCCAGATATTTATTTTAAAAACAATGTGCTTGCAAACTACAAAGAACAGGCTTTAATAAATAGAATTCCTTATCAAAAACAGGCATTCCACATTATGCTTGGCACCTTCTACAAAGCAACTCCAGATGGAGATGGAATAGGTTATTTAGACCTTGCTTATCAGGCTCCAAATTTTTATTTTGCCCGCGTTGTGGCAGTGGATGCTCGCACCAGAAATTTTTACAGAGACCAATTGAGAGCTAAAGTTGTGGACTTTATTGAAGCAGATTCTGTAACAACCAAAGATGGAAGCATTGAATTCAGCGTATATGGCAATTTTAATCAACCAAGTTTTACAGAATTGAAATCTGGGCAATTAGTGCGGCCTTCCAAAATAAATTCCGAGTTAATGGCACTCCGCACTTTGGCTATTGCTAATCAGGTGCGTTTGGCAGGGCTAGAAAGATTCACAGAAGATGAATTTTTAACGCATCGCAGGATAGTAGTTAAAGCAACCACAGAAGCCGATTATCCTTCGCTTTTAAACTTTGCAGAGGCTTTGCAAAAATCCGACATTGCCTTTGGAGTGCAGCAATTTGTTTCTAGGCCAATAGGTTCCGAAAAAATGCAATCCACTTTGGAATTTGTTTTGTATGCTTCGGTGAAATAACTATATTCTTCCTGTCGCTCGGATGGTGGAATGGTAGACACTGGGGACTTAAAATCCCCTGGCCGCAAGGTCGTGCGAGTTCAAGTCTCGCTCTGAGTAGTTTTTAGGAGGAGTTTACATGTCAGTAAAAAAATGCGTTCTTGCTTATTCGGGTGGGTTAGATACATCTGTGATAATCCCTTGGCTAAGAGAAAATTATGGTTGCGAGGTGGTAGCCTTTGCTGCAGATTTGGGTCAGGGTGATTGCAATGCCGCTGCGTTAAAGAAAAAAGCCATTGCAAGCGGTGCTTCTAAGTGCTATGTTATGGATTTGCGCAAAGAGTTTTTAGAAGACTATGTTTGGCCTACAATGCAGGCTGGCGCAAAATACGAGGGCACATATCTTTTGGGAACCTCATTTGCAAGACCCTTGATTGCAAAATATCAGGTGCTTGTTGCGCAAAGAGAATACGCAGACGCAGTTGCCCACGGAGCCACAGGCAAAGGCAACGACCAAGTTCGTTTTGAGCTTACCTATGCGGCTATGGATCCTCGCTTAAAAGTGATTGCCCCTTGGAAAGACCCAAAATGGAATATTCACAGCAGAGAAGAAGCCATTGACTATGCGCAAAAAAGGCGCATTCCTTTAGGCGGAATTTCAAAAAAGAAAATTTATTCGGAAGATGGCAATATTTGGCATTTATCGCACGAAGGCGGAGTTTTGGAATACCCAGAAAAAGAACATAAATACGATATGCTAAAACTCTCCAAGACTTTTGAAAAGGCTCCAAACAAGCCAGAATATGTTAAGTTGATTTTTGAAAATGGAGTTCCGGTTGCGCTGAACAACAGAAGGATGGATTCAGTGACTCTGCTTACCCAGCTCAATAAAATAGGTGGCAAACACGCTTGCGGTTTGCTAGACATTGTAGAAAACAGGCTGGTTGGTTTAAAGAGCAGGGGAGTTTACGAAACGCCGGGTGGTACAATTTTATACAAGGCTCATGAACTTTTAGAATCCCTTGTTCTAGACAAAGCAACACTTGCAGAAAAGCAGAAACTTGCACAAACTTATTCCTTTTTGGTTTACAACGGTGAATGGTTCACACCGCTTCGCCAAGCATTGGATGCCTTTGTTAAAGAAACTCAAAAAACGGTTTCGGGAGTTGTAACCTTAAAGCTCTACAAAGGAAACATAATTCCAGCAGGAGTAGAAAGCCCATTTAGCCTTTACGATCCAAATTTGGGCGGTTTTAGCGATGTTGATTTTTACGACCAAAAAGATGCCACGGGTTTTATTCGCTGTTTTGGGCTTCCGCTTAAAACTAGGGGTATGTTGCTTGGCAAAAAAAGCCCTGTTAAATTTGGGAAAACATTTGTGTAAATTTTTCGCCCCTTTCTTTGTAGTTGTTGAATAAACCAAATGAGGCGCAAGCTGGGGAGAGCAAAACCGCCCCATTGTTTTCTGTTGTTTCGCAGCACCACTGAAATGCGGCATCTAAGTTTTCAAAAATTTCCATGCTTGCTTTGCAGTTTTCGTTTTGCAGAGATTTTAGCATTCTCTTTGCTGTGTTGCCAATTAAAGCAGTGCCTTTAAGCAGGTTGTTTTTTGCGAGTTCTTTTGAAAGTTCGGAAAAATCTGCGTGTTTTTCTGAGCCGCCCAGTATTAGCGTGAAAGATTTGCTCATCGCTTTTGTAGCGGCTATTGTTGCTTCGGGGCGAGTGGAATATGAATCGTTGTAAAACGTGATTGTTTTGTTCTTGTAAGTTTTTGTACCAATATTTTGCAGGCGTAGCGGCAAGCCTTCGTAGAGTTTTAGGGCATTTATGCAGGTTTTTGCATCCATTCTCAGGCATTCCAAAGCTAGCGTTGCTGCTGCCATATTTTGCAGTTGGTGCGCTCCTATAACCTTGCATTCTTCAAGCGGAATTTTGAGAGAATCAAAAGGCTTTTTTATTCCGCCGCTTAGCATTGCTATTTGTGTTGCGCCTTCGGAAGTTGAATTATAAATACAGTAGTCATTCCTTTTTTGCCAGCGAACTAAATTTGCCTTTGCATCTCTATATTGTTCCACAGAAGCATGCCAATCCAAATGCTCGCTTGTTGTTTGCAAAACTACTCCTATATGCGGCGAAACTCCAAGTGTCATAAGCTGAAAGGAACTTAATTCCAAAATAATTACGGTATTTTTATTTGAGAGCAAATCTTTATTTTGCAATAAATCAAGGGCTGGAATTCCATAATTGCCGCCTATTAAATGTGGAATGTTCAGTGCCTTTAGGCAGTGGGCAATCATAGAAACGCAGGAACCTTTTCCAAGCGTGCCTGTTACGCCTATTATTTGAATGTGAGGGTAATCGCGCCTCATTATTTCAAAAAAAAGCTCTATTTGACTGGTTAGCTGCGCCCCGTTCATTTGTGCGTTTAAAATTTCTTTTTGCAAAGGATAAACGCCAGCAGAGCGAACAATGGTTTTGCATTTGGGCAAATTTTCCAAATAATTTTCGCCGTCTTTTTTGTCAAAAACAAGGATGTTTTCTATACCTTGTTCCTGCAAAAACTTTTGAGTGCTTTTGCCTTCTGTGCCGTATCCTAAAATTCCAATGGGTTGTTTTAGCATTACCTGCGTTAAGATAGTAAAATTTTACCAGAATAGCAATAAAAGCCCTTTTTTAAATGCTTTACCAAGTGTCTGTTATACTTATTTACTATATTTACCCTCATGGTTAGCAGCGCAGAAATTATGGAATTAAAAAGGATTGTCGCTAAAAATCCCAAATCGCTTGCATTTGCTTGGCTTGCAGATATGCTCAGGGCAGATAAAAAATTGGACGAGGCTTTGCTTACTGTAAACAATGGTTTAGAGGCAAATTCCAATTTTTTGCCGGGCAGGCTTGCCAGAGGGCGCATACTTTTAGAAAAAGGCGACTTAGCTGGAGCAAGATCTGATTTTGAGGCTGTGGTAGAGCAAGATTCCTTTTGTTCGTGTGCGCAAAAATTGTTTTTGGAAACATCGGAGAAATTGGGGTTACCGATAGAATCGGAAGTATATCAGAAAATTTTAGGGGCACTTGAACCCGGAGTTGTGGTTAAGGTAAGGGCAAAAACCGAATCTGTTGGCGTGAACGCTGCCTTGGACGACCTTTTGAGCGAAGATGATAGTACAGACGACAAGGAAGATGCCGTTATTTCCAATTTGCTTTTGCAAACATTTGAGAATATATTTGAACCAGACAAACAAGAGCAACCCCTTGATGATCTTGTGCCTTATTCGCCTCCGCCGCCTAAATCGCCGCAGCCAGTTGCCTCTAAGCCACCACCAGCTCCTAAGTCGCCACCCTCTGCTCCAGATATAGATAGCCTTATAAATGAGCAATTAAAATCCAAAATGGAAGACTTGCCAGATTTAACAGGCGATATAGATTCCTTGCTCGCATCGGCATCGTCATTGCCGCCTGTTTCTGGTGTTTTAACTCCTGCAGGTCCTTCTTCTGCACCAGATTTAGATTCCTTGATAAGCGAGCAGTTGAAATCCAAGGTGGATAGCGTACCGGATTTAACTAGCGATATGGATTCCTTGCTTGCATCGGCGCCTGCTATGTCGGCTCCTAAGTCACCAGATTTAGATTCCTTGATAAGTGAGCAGTTGAAATCCAAAGTGGACAATGTACCAGATTTAACTGGCGATATGGATTCTTTGCTTGCATCGGCGCCTGCTATGTCGGCTCCTAAGGCGCCAGATTTAGATTCCTTGATAAGTGAGCAGTTGAAATCCAAAGTGGACAATGTACCAGATTTGACTGGTGATATGGATTCCTTGCTTGCATCGGCGCCTGCTATGTCGCCTCCTCCGGCTTCCAAGTCACCGGATTTAGATTCTTTGATAAACGAGCAGTTGAAATCCAAGGTTGATAACGTACCAGATTTAACTGACGATATGGATTCTTTGCTCGCATCGGCCTCAGACATATTATCTGCGTCTGGTACTTTAACCGCTCCAAGTTCCTCTTCTCCAGACATAGATGCTTTGGTAGCAGAGCAGCTGACATCCAGAGTGGACAACATGCCAGATTTAACTGGTGATATAAGCTCCTTGCTTTCGTCAATGCCAGAACCATCTCTTGAGCCTCCACTTTCTGCTGGCTTTTCTCATACAGCCATCACTTTTCCGCCCGTACCGGTTTCTAGTACTCAATCAAGCTCTCCGAGTTTCAAAACTACCCCAGATATAGATGCTCTAATAAATGAGCAATTAAAATCCAAAGTGGAAAACCTGCCAGATTTAACAGGCGATATAAATTCCTTGCTTACATCTAATACCCCAAGCTCTCCTAGTTCCCCAACTACCCCAGATTTAGATGCCCTGATAAATGAGCAATTGACACCCAAAATGGAAAACCTGCCAGATTTAACAGGCGATATAGATTCTTTGCTTGCATCTGTGCCAGCTTCGGGCGCAGAACCAGAACTTATGCCTTATGTGCCACCTACTGGGGCAGATTCTTCAATTGCTCAAAAGCCAACTGTTACTTTGGCTGAACTATATATGGATCAAGGTTTGCCACAAAAAGCGGCAGGGGTTTATAGGGAATTACTAACGCAAGATCCAGACAATGAAGACTTAAAAGCAAAATTGGCTTTAGCAGAAACACAAATGTGACCAAAGGAGAAAAAATGGCAGAAGCACAAACAACCGAAATAGCAGTACGCATAGAACAGCTTTTAAAGGCGATGGTGGATAACGGAGCTTCCGATTTGCACATTCGCATAGGAATTGCTCCAACTTTTCGCATTCATGGAGAATTGAAAAAACTCTATGATATAAAAATTACCTATCAGCTTATGGATGGGTTTTTGGCCGATATAATGAACCAAACCCAAAAAGAGATTTTTGAAAACACAAAGGAATGCGATTTTGCCTTGAGCGCAAGGGAACTCGGTCGCTTTCGCGTTAATGTGTTTAGGCAAAGAGGAACGCCTGCCATTGTGTTCAGGCACATAAATTCAAAAATACCAAAATTTGAAACTTTAGGCTTGCCTCCAATTGTTTTGGAACTCGCTCTTAAAAAACGCGGGTTGGTTTTGGTAACTGGTACCACAGGTTCGGGCAAATCCACTTGTTTAGCTGCTATGATAGACCATATAAACGAAATGGAATCCACTCATGTTTTAACCGTAGAAGACCCAGTTGAATTTTTGCACAGAGATAAAAAATCCATAATTTCGCAACGCGAGATAGGAACAGATTCGATTTCTTATGCAAACGCCCTTAAAGCTGCTCTTCGCCAAGACCCAGATGTTATGCTCATTGGCGAAATTCGCGATTTGGAAACAATGCAAATAGCCCTTACCGCCGCAGATACTGGTCACATGGTTTTTGCAACAATTCACACCACAAATGCAACAGAGACAATTCATCGCATACTTTCAATGTACCCGCCTCATCAGCACGATGAAATTCGCCTGTTGCTCGCTTCTTGCTTGGAAGGTATAATATCCTTGCGTTTGTTGCCAAGGTGCGATGTTGCAGGGCGAACCCCTGCGGCAGAAGTTTTGGTGAATACCGCTGCCATACAAGAATACATTATGGACAAAAACAAAACCGAGTTCATAGAAACCGCCGTTGCCGAGGGCAATATGCAGTACAAAAGCCAAACTTTCGATCAAGCTTTGCTTGCTCTTTACAACCAAGGCAGAATATCTGTGGAAACCGCCAAGAACGCAGCTACAAATCCAGAAGATTTTGAACTTAAGCTTCGTGGTATAACCGGAACCTCCGACAGAACCTGGCAAATGAATTCTTGAGGAATAGTGCCTAAATTTGCAATAGGTCAAAAATGGACAAGCTATGCCGAGCCGGAACTTGGCGTTGGGCAGATTATAAAACAGGATTTCAGAACCGTAAGCTTGCTTTTTCCTATTTCTGGCGAGTGCCGCACGTACAATTCAAAAGGCGAGCCACCCCTAAAACGTTATGTTTTGAAAATAGGAGAAAAAGCAACATCCACTAAGGGGGGTTCTCTTTTTGTTGAAGAAATAGAAGAAGAAAATGGTATTTTGCATTACAAAAGCAAGGATAAAAGCATTTCGGAAGATTTGCTAAATTTTAAATCCCAAGGTTCTGATTCTTCTGAAATTTTGGATATGTTGCTTGAAAAAAAGTTTTCTAGCAATTTTGATTTTTGCCTTAGGGAAAGCGCAGCAAAGTTGCGCGGAATATGGAAATCTTCAATGGCAAGGGGTTTTTTGAAACCTAGGCTTAGGCTTTTGCCGCATCAGTTGTATTTGGCGTTTAGGGCATCTAGAGCCGTTTCTCTGCCGCGCCTTATGCTATCCGATGAAGTTGGGCTTGGTAAAACCATAGAAAGCGGTTTGATTTGGAATGCCCTTCAAACAGATGGCAAAATAAAAAGAACCTTGCTAATTGTTCCCGAACAGTTAAAAAATCAGTGGCTCATTGAGTTTGGCAAAAAATTTAACCACTGGTTTTCTAGCATAGATGATGATTATATTTCAGAACATAGAAAATATGCCACTGCTGAGCAAAATGTATTTTTGCTTCACGATACTGTTATATGTTCTTTGGAATTTTTGCTTGAGAACAAATTTATTGCCACCGCTGCTTTGGAAGCTCCTTGGGATTTGCTGATTATAGATGAGGCTCATCGCTTGGTGAAAACTTCACAGGGTACAAATGCAGAATATATTCTCGTGGAGCAATTTTCGCAAAAAATTCCGGGTTTGCTTTTGCTCTCTGGCACACCCATACAACTCGCTCCCGAAGCATATTTTTACAGGTTAAGGCTTTTAGACTCCGCTCGCTTTCAAAACCCAGAAGAATTTGAAAAAAATCAGGACAACTATAAAAACGTGGCTAATGATTTGGCTAAAATCTCTCTTGATTCAGACGAGGAACTCTCTTGGGAAGATTTGCAAAAAAACATTCCAAAAAAATCTCCAATTCGCTCGTGGTTGCCCATAAAAGCAGATTTGTCCCTAACCGCTGCGGAATGGATGAGCCGCGTTATAGATGCTCTGGGCACCGGTTCTTCTGTATTTCGCAACACAAGAAAAAGCGTTAAGGGATTTCCTAAAAGAATATTGAAAACTTATCCGCTTGAGCGTGATTCTCAGTTAAAATCTTGGCTCTCTGATTTTGTGGGTGAACATAAAAAAGATAAAATTTTGCTTATATGCTCCAAGTCAAATACCGTTAATTCGCTTTTATCGCTTTTAGGTGAAGATGTTGCTGTTGCATTTAAAGAAGAAGAAACATCTTTGGAACGCGATAAAGCTGCCGCTGCCTGGATGCGCTCAGATGGTCCAAATGTTTTGCTCTCTTCTGAAATAGGCTCCGAAGGCAGAAATTTTCAAAGTGCGCGGCATTTGGTGCTTTTTGACTTGCCCGAAGATTCCTCTTTGCTTGAACAGCGAATTGGGCGTTTAGACCGCATTGGGCAAGGGGCAGAAATTTACATTCACGTTCCTTTTGTAAAAAAGAGCAAAGCAGAAATACTCTATTTGTGGTATCACGAGGCACTTGGGATTTTTGAACATTCCTTGATGGGCGGCGGAGAAATGTATACCAAATTTGAAAGCGAACTTAAAAGCTATTTGGAGAGCCCAGCAAAAAAATTCAGTAAATTTTTGAAAGAATTTTTGCCGCGAGGCAAAAAAGAAATGCAGTTGTTAAACGAAAAGGCAGAGGCTGGCAGAGACCGTTTGCTTGAATTCAATTCTCAGAACAAAAAAATATCTAGTGAATTACTTACGCAGGCCCAAAAAATGGATTCAAATGAGGAGCTTCTCACTTTTGCCTTTGATATGCTCTCAGTTTTAGACATTGAAGTTCAAAATGGGATTTACTCGGGCAGTTTTGTTTTTAAAGGGGCGCCAGAGCAACCCGAACACGCAACCTTGCTTGGGACAAACCTAGCGGGTTCTTCGGATAACGGAGAGGTTTCTGAATTTGACGGTTGCTCCATTACCGTTGCAACCAGCAGAGAGAATGCGCTTAACTACGAAAACGTGGAATTTTTTCATTGGGAACATCCAATTATGCAAAGGCTTTTTGACAAGGCTTTGAGCGATGATTTTGGGAATGTAGCTTGCGTTGTTTGCGACTTTGTGCCAAACGGCAAGGTTTTTGTCCAATACAATTTTATTCTTGAATTTTCCGTGAATTCTCACTGGGGAATAAACAATTTAGTGGGGGAGCGTTTATTGAGTGTTGTTCTGGATAATAAAGGAAATGCGCAAAACATTCCAGAGGCTTTGCAGGTAAAGCAATTGCAAAATAGCAAAGCTGCAGACATTCCATATTCCATTTTGGAATATTTTGCAACGGAGGGTTTTGAAACGGCAAAAAATTCCCTTGAAGATGTTACAAAAAAAATATCTGAAGAAACAGAAAAAACAGTGATTCCATTTTTGGAGAGCGAGCTTCACCGCTTGGAAGAAACCTATATGCTTTTGCGGGATTTTGAACTCAGTCGAGCTTTGGATAAAAAGAAAAAAGACATAATTGCCTGCAAAAAAAGTTTGAAAAATCCAAAACTTAGGCTGAATGGGGTTAGGGTTTTAGTTTATGCTTAAGTCCATAGAATCTTTAGACTTACGTTTTTTCTTCTTTTGGCGAAAACATTCTTTTTCGGTAAGGATTGATAAGTTTTTGAGGCTTTATACTCGCATGGGCGATGGCTATGCGTGGGCTTTGGTAATAGCATACGTTTACTTTTTTTATGGTAGAATAGTTTTGTTTGGAATAGCAGAACGTGTTATACCGGCAATTTTGCTGAGTTTGTTTTTTTACTGGCTTATGAAGCTCTCCATTCGCCGCAAACGTCCCTTTGATTTGCTAAATGAAGTGAACGCAGACGTTCCACCGCTGGATAAATACAGTTTTCCAAGCGGCCACACCATGAATAACCTAGCCGTTGGCTTCACTGTTTTTGCGGAGGCTCCTAGTATAGGTTGGATTATGCTGTTTATGCCTGTTACCTGGGGTTTTTTACGGGTTTATTATGGAGTACACTGGCTTTCCGATATTATTGGCGGAATTTGCCTTGGATTTTTAAGTTTTTGGTTAGGG
>Ga0182472_107208_pt1 | contig 19201 bp, 17 predicted proteins | sample TergutNc150P3_FD_120804 | JGI IMG/M metagenome (GOLD analysis project Ga0182472, IMG submission 120804)
AATATGTGCATAATGAAGCGTGAGGTTTTGGATGAATATTGTTCTTGGCTTTTTCCGCTTCTGGAAAAAATAGAGGAAAGCCAACAAACAAAGAACCGTATTTTGGGGCATATAAGCGAACGAATGTTTGATGTGTGGCTTTACGCAAATGAGAAAAAGTATAAATTCAAGGAAATTCCCATTATGTTTATGGAAAGGCAGAATTGGCTTGTGAAGGGTGCGAAATTTTTGTGGAGAAAGTTAGTTAATTAGTGGTTTGATGCTGCTGTGAAACTGTAAAAAAATATATTTTTGTAAATTATACATAATATGAACAAATTCATCTGTTTGTTTTTTTTACTCATTTTAAGCCAAAAATGGGTAGCCGCCGAAAAACCTACGGCTGATATACGCAGCCGAGATCCGTTCATTCTGGCGGAACCGGAGACAGGAACGTATTACTGGTATTTTAGTAATTATGGTAAAGTAGGGATTCGTAAAAGCCGCGACCTTAAATTGTGGACAGAATGGAAAGAGGTATTTACCGTACCGCCAGATAATTGGGCAAAAGGTGAAATATGGGCTGCCGAAGTACATAAATACAATGGGCGGTATTATCTTTTTGCTACCGTCAACAGTTACGCTGAAATTCAAATACCAGAATTGCCAAACGGCTGGACATCAACTTATCGCGCTATGCAAATTTTTCATTCCGATTCGCCCGAAGGACCATTCAAGAGCTTTAGCAATCAGCCACACTTGCCGTCAAACCTATTGACGCTTGATGGTACGCTCTGGGTTGAAGACGGTATACCTTATATGGTTTATTGCCACGAATGGTTGCAAATGGTGGATGGAACAATGGAGGTTATACAGTTGAAACCAGATCTGTCGGCAACTGTGGGACAGTCGTCCGTACTGTTCAAAGCTTCGGAGGCTCCATGGAAACCCAAACCCAAACCAAGTTACGTAACTGACGGACCATTTCTGTATCGCACTAAAACCGGAAAGTTGCTGATGATATGGTCGTCAGGTTCCGCCAAAGGGTATGCAGTAGGCATAGCTGAGTCGGCTACCGGAAAAATTACGGGACCGTGGACACATCAATCACAACTGCTGTACGACAATAACGGAGGTCACGGCTCAATATTCAATACCTTTGACAATAAACTATGCCTCGTTATACACCAACCTAACGGACCAAGCGGGGCAGAACGGGCACGTTTCTTTGAATTAAATGATATGGGAAATACGCTGACCTTGGGGGCGGAGATGTTTAATGAATAATCCATTAATTTCCATCATAATTCCCGTGTATAAGGTAGAGCCATACCTGCGAAAATGCGTGGATAGCGTGCTTGCACAAACATACACGAATTTGGAAATTATTTTGGTGGATGATGGCAGCCCGGATAATTGCGGGAAAATTTGCGATGAATATGCAAAGAGAGACAAAAGGATTGTGGTTATTCATAAGGAAAATGGTGGAGCAAGCGATGCTAGGAATGCGGGTTTGGATATTATGAAAGGTGATTATATTTCATTTATTGACTCAGATGATTTTATTACACAAAGCTATGTAGAATATCTTTATGGCTTAATAACAGAGTATGATGCAGATATTTCTAATTGCAATTATTTACCTATAAAAGAGGATGGGCGTATAATAAAAAGCAAAGATTCGCTTATTGAAAACAAATTTTATGATAAAGAAAATTTTAAGGAAATGTTTTCGGTTATTCTGTATGAGGAAAATACCACAATTTATGATTCTGCTTGGACAAAATTATATAAAAAAACTTTATTTACCGACATACAATTTCCTAAAAATAAATTATTTGAAGATGTCAGAACAGTTCCATGGTTATTGCAAAAAGCCGAGAAAATAATTTTTGGCAAAGAAAAACATTATTTTTATCAAATCCGCCAAAATTCAGCAATAACTCAAAAATTTTCTGAAAAAAACTATGATTTTATAAATGCTACAAAGGAAATGTGCCAATTTATAGGCGATAATTACAATGATTTGGGTAAAGCCTGTATCCGGCGTCATACATCGGCTATGATTCGTGTTTTAAGGCAAATGATTGAATGGGATAGTTTTGACAAAAAAGAGGCAAATTCGTTAAGAAAAAAAATATTGCAGCAGGGCAAGTATTTGCTTTTTGATGGGAAAGTACCAAAAAGAGATAAATTTGCTATTTTAACCTTGTTGTTAGGAGTTAGATGGTTTTCCGTATGTTGGAATATTTATGCAAAGATTACAAATAGGAAGTAAATAATGCTACCTTACATTACAATTACTTTTATTCCTATAATTACTTTTTGCCTTGAATGGTCTAAAGAAATAAAAAACTCACATAAACGTTTTACGATGATGTTTTTGGCAATATGTTATATTTTATTTTCAGCACTTAGATGGGAATGCGGTACAGATTGGGAACAATTTTACGGATTATTTTACTCCTTTAATGATGTTCCTTTTACAGAAGTTTTTAACCACAGATATAATTGGACAACGGACTCCAGTACTGGTGGAAAAATTTATGAGCCTGGATATGCATTGATGAATTGGCTATTTGTCAACACAACTGGTTCTTTTAATGCAATGCTCATTTTTTATACAACAATTATTATATTTATATATTATAAATTATCTTGGCTATATGCATCTAAATATCCGATTTATCTATTTACATTTTTTATAACGGCGGATTTTTTTTACTGGCGAGCTGGTTTTGCTTCTGCTATATGTTTTTTTTCAATCCAATATATAATATCGCGTAAATTTTTAAAATTTCTATTATGTTGTCTTGTGGCTACAAGTATGCATAATTCGGCTATATTATTTTTACCATTTTATTTTGTATTGAATAGAAAATTTTCTAATGGTTTGTTAATAAGTTCATTCTTATTTTGTTCTTTTATAGGAAGTACTTCAATATTATATGGTATAGTAGAATATGTTGCAAATATATTATCTACTTTTCGCTCAGAATTTGGTTTAATTTCTAAGTTAGTACTTTATTTGTATACTAATTCTGATAATTCTATTGCAAAATTAATAATGTCCATTTTTAAATACGGTATTTTTATAGTTATATTTTGTTTATATAAAAAATATTTCAAAATAGAATCTGAGCGTTCAGATGCCACGAAAAATAATACGGATTATTTTAAGTTTAATAAAAGTGATATATATAATGTAATGCTAACTTCTTATGTTATAGGTAGTTGCATTTGGTTGTTATTCCGTTCTCAATTAACGATTTTTGCTCGCATGGCTATTTATTTTACTGGCTCTTTTCCTGTATTGAATGTTATGGTTTTGAGTATTTTGCCAAGCAATAAAAGAAAAATATTCTTCGGTTTTGTTATATTAAATGTTTTTTATATAGCATTCGCAAAATTTTTAACTTTTGAAGAACTCTTAATACCATATAAAACTGTTTTTAATTAATGAGGTTAATATGTTTTCCGTTCTTATAGCCAGTTTCAACAATGAAAAATATTTGGACATTGCTATCAAAAGCGTGTTGCAACAAACATATCAGGATTTTGAAATAATTATTGTAGATGACTGTTCTACAGATAATTCTTTTTTCATTCTGGATAAATATAAAAATGACAATAGATTTGTTATAGAAATCTTACCAAAAAATAGTGGCTGTGGTTTTACGAAGAAACGTTGCGTGGAGCTTGCAAAAGGAGAACTTTGCGGCTTTTTGGATTCGGATGATGCTCTTGCTCAAAATGCTTTGGAAGATATGGTTCAAGTGCATTCGGAGAATCCTAATGCTTCGCTTGTATCTAGTTGCTATTATAAATGCAATGACAATCTTAAAATAATGTATTTAAGAAAATTAAAACTAGATTGCAAAGATTTTTTATATGCAAATGATATAGATTTGCACTTTGCAAGCTTTAAGAAAGAGCTTTATTTGAAAACGTCGGGAATAAACCCTGAATTCAAAAGAGCTGTAGATCAGGATTTGTATCTAAAATTAAGCGAAGTTGGTAATTTTGTTTATATTCCAAAATATCATTATTATTACAGAATGCACATAGGTGGAATTTCCAATATTTTTAATGACAATTCCGACAAAGCATTTCAGTGGTTTGTCTTAGCAAAATATAATACCTACAAAAGGCGTGGATTAGATTTTGATAAAATGACCCTTCCCCATCCAAGTATGAGCATTCCTTCCATAAAAAAAATTTTAAAATTGAGAAATATGGCTAAATTTCTGATAATGAAATTGAATGTAATTCTAAAAATTTATGCAAAATATGAACTTAGCTTTTAGGCAAATTCGCCCTGCCAACTTTAGTTTCCTCGCTATCCATGAGAGTTTTCTATTTTTCCTCTATTGTTGTAGAGCGGAGATTAATAATTAATATGTTGCTAGGTTTAAAAAAATGTTTAAAAAATCCTTTGTACATTTTTATTGGATTGAATAGAAGAGGTTTTTTTAAATGGATGCCAGATTTTCTTCATCTTAAAATAAATTTCAAATTCTCTTGCGGTTATTCGCTGAATTTAAAGAACCCTAAAACTTTCAACGAAAAAATCCAGTGGTTAAAGTTGTACGGTAATCTCCAAAAATATACTGATTTGGTGGACAAATATGAAGTACGTAAATATATAGCAGAAAGAATTGGCGAAGAATATTTAATACCTTTGATAGGCGTTTGGGATAAATTCGAAGATATTAATTTTAGCAAATTGCCAGAGCAATTCGTATTAAAATGTAATCATGATTGTGGTAGCGTAGTTATTTGTAAAGATAAGAACAGTTTCGATATTGGAGCAGCGAAAACGAAATTGAATAAATGTTTGAAACAGAATTTTTATTATCAATCTAGGGAATCGCAATATAAAAATATAAAACCGAAAATTATCTGTGAAAAATATATGGTAGATGAATCAGGAATTGAGTTAAAGGATTATAAATTTTTTTGTTTTAATGGAGAACCTAAAATTATACAAGTTGATTTTGATAGATTTACAGAACATAAAAGAAATATATACGATACTAAATGGAATTATATTCCTGTTTCAGTGCAATATCCTACTGACCCTAATATGATAATAAAGGTACCTGTAGGATTTCAAAATATGCTTAATTTAGCCGAAATGTTGTCTAAAAATATTCCTCACGTCAGAATAGATTTTTACTCAATATATGATAAAATTTATTTCGGTGAATTGACTTTTACTCATGGGGCAGGTTATGAAATATTTCAACCAGAGAAATTTGCTCTTGAAATGGGAAGTTGGCTGGAACTATCTTTCCTCTAGTTCAAAGGGCTTGCCATGGAAGCTCTGCCTTGGATATGAGTGCGGAAAACTGTGTAGCGAGGAAAGATAGTATTTCTCTGCCATGAGGCTTTGAGGCAGATAGAGGAGAAAAAAATACTATATTTTTTATATGGAGAAAGGGTTGAACATATTCAAGATAGAAGTGGTGTTTGGGGAAAAGGAAAGAAATGTTGTAGAATGGGAGTATCTTTAATATTATGAAAATTCTTATTTATCCAGACTCCAAAAGTAGCGATAACTTTTATCTTGAAAACTTATCTAGAATACTTTCCCCTCAATTTCAAGTAGATGGTTATTATAATATAAAATCTGTAGGCATAAAAAAAATTTTAGGTTACAATTATTATTCTTTAAATTGGTTTGAATCTGTTTTGGTGAACAGATTTAGATGGATTACTTTTATAAAACGTTTTTTTCTTTTATTTTTACTGAAAATCCTAAGCAAAAAAATAATTTGGACTATACATAATAAAATTTCTCATGAAACGAATATTTACTCAGAAATATTAATTTCTCTATTGAAGAAATGGAGTTCAAAAATTCATATATTATGTCCTGCAACTATTGAGGAATGCAATTTGCAAAAATACGAGAAAAAGATAATTTATGTTCCGCATGGAGATTATTTTAATAATTATCCATCAAGTAATTTCGATATAAAAGAATATTATTCTATTCCAAAAGAAAATAATATTTTACTTTTTATTGGGCAAATTAAGCCATATAAAAATATTGAACTTTTAATAAATGCTTTTGAAAGTTCTAAACTCTCCAAAGAAAATTGGACTTTGTTAATTTGCGGAGACGGTAAATTGAATGTTCAACCTTCCAAAAATATAATTTTAGATTTTAATTTTATTCCAAATGAAAAAATGAGAGCTTATTTGGAACAGAGTTCTCTATTAATTGCTCCATATAACAAAAAATCTGCATTAAATTCCGGTACCCTTTGGTTAGCTTGTTCTTTTGCAAAATCTTTTATTTTGCCAGATATTGGCTGCGTGAAAGATATTTTAAATAGAGAAGAATTTTTGTATATTTATGATTATGCAAGTCAAGAGGAGCATCTGAAAAATTTAACTGATACTTTGGATAGTATTAATCCTGAAGTTTTAGAAACAATGGGAAAAAATGCCCATAATTTTATTTGCCAGAATTCTTGGGAAAGAAATAAAGAAAGATGGCAGGGGATTTTTGGATAAATATGTATAATGTATTAATGATAGGTTCTAAAAACATTAAAGGCAATTCTTATGGCGGTTTAGAGGCTTTATTGCGTAATTATAATGCCTTACGTAAAATAGGTTTTGTGGAATATTTAAATTTATATGATTACAAAATCGGAAAATATAAAAGAAGAATAAATTTTTATTTATTAGGAAGACACTATATTCTAAGCAAACAGAATGAACTACATCTCCTGAAGATTTGTGAAAATAAAGATATTGTATGTATAGAGCAATCTCATTTTGGAAAGATTGCTAAAATTATCAAGCAAAAATATCCTTCTAAAAAAGTTATAACATTTTTTCAAAATTGTCAGTATGAATATTCTAAGGCAGAAAATCCATTTAATTTGCTCCGCCAAAAGGTAGTTCATTTTAATGAAAAATGTGCTTGTAAGTATTCTGATAAAATAATAGTGCTGAACAAAAGAGATGAAGACGCCTTGTATTGTCTATATAAAAGAAAAGCAGATGCGGTTATACCTATAAGCCTTGAAAATCGGTCAATAAATTTCAACAAAAACAAAATTGAGAATAAACCCATAGCTTTGTTTTTAGGGAGTAATTTTTTCGCGAATAATCACGGTCTAAAATGGTTCATAAAAAATGTCCTGCCTTATGTGGATATAAAACTTAAAATTGTAGGCAATGGCATGGATAAAGTTGATTTGCCGAAAAGCGATAAATTGGAAATAATTGGCTATGTTGAAAACTTGGAAGAATGTATGCAAAACGCAGATTTTATGATATTCCCTATTTTCAAAGGTAGCGGAATGAAAGTGAAAACTTGCGAGGCTTTAATGCACGGGAAAAACATAATTGGAACAGGCGAGGCATTTATGGGTTATGACGTGGATTTTGAAAAAGTTGGGGCAAAATGTGAAACTGTGGAGGAATTTATCAAGGCGATAAATGAATTCCCTCAAAGGTTTACTAACAAGTTTAATGAATATTCAAGAAGTGTGTTTTTGGAGAAATACACAGATGATGTTACATTTAAGCAGTTTGCAGAGATGTTTGAATAATGGGATGGAATGGTGTTAATATTAGTTGCCATCTTTCTCAAACATCGTTTCTTTTATATTATCTGTAGTTATAAAATCCGCTCCAGCTTCGAAATATTTTTTCATTAATAAGACATCATTTATAGTCCAGACAATTGTAGTAAGCCCAAGAGTTTTTGCCTCTGTAAAATAATCCATGTGTCTTTCCATTACTGCGTAATTGTAATTCAAGCCAGTTAATCCAAGGTCTTTTAGCGATTGTGGAGATAACTCGTCATAAGCACATGTCACCTTTGCACTTGGCTCTATTTTTATAACTTCTTTACATATATCAAGACCAGAGCTAACGTACTCAACACGATTTTCAAGCCCTTTCTTCCTGACCATATCTATCACTTTTTGCACTACTTCAATATCGCGTTGTTTTGTTCCATGAGTTTTTATATCACATATCAATTTTATTGTCAACTGCCTAGCTGCGTCAAGAAAATCTTCTAGTTTTGGCAATATTTCGCCATTTGACAGCCTGTGGTCTTTAATCGAATCATAATTAGAAATCTGAATATATTTTCCTTCAATAATCCCGTCATGATTAACTACAAGAATATTATCAGCAGTTAAATGCACGTCAAATTCGCTACCGTAAACTCCTAACTTATCTGCCAATTCTAAAGCTTTAATTGAATTTTGCGCCGAGCCTGCTGTATTCCAATAACCACGGTGAGCGATGATTTTTGATTTATCAAATTTGATATTTTCCATATCAATTTCATAACTACAAGCATTAGACATCATTCCAAGTACTATCACCAGCGCCAGCCATAAATTCATTTTGGTGTTTTCTTGAGCAATCATAATGTAATTCCTAAAAATTGTTATATTTAGGTAAATATAGTAAATGCATTAACCTACTAGTGTATAGGGCTTTCCAGACCCTATACCTCAAGCCCAAGCATTGAGTTAATCTTATGACTGCCAAGTATTTTTTTCGCAAAAATTCAATGCTATCAGTCGTTATTTTTACGAGAATTTCAATAATTTCATTTATGCAATTGCCCCCGCTTTTGGCAAAGTATGAGCAAATACCCTTTGTTTCGTGCTTCCCAGTTTATACGATGATTTTAGAATTCCAATTTTGGAATCTTTTGCCTATGGCTGTCTGCTTGCGCTTTCCAATACAACTTGTTTTCCAGAAATAGCTAGCAATGCAGGTATTTATTTTAAACCTGAGAGCATAGACGATATAAATGCGTGGAACAAACGGCAAAGGTTTATGAGAATTATATATTATGCAAGTCATGAAAAAGTATTTGACAACTAGCATTGGTGGATTTGCGGCGTATCATTTTTTTGAACGCTTAAGAGGTTTTAAACCTATAATGGAGAACGTATGAATAAAATCAATGTATTTTTTGACATTAAATTTATTCTAGATAGCTTTTATGCTAAAACGGCAGCAAGAAGTGGTATATTTTTTGTTACTTGGAATGTATTAAACATTATGCATAAAAATAATAATCTTAATATTACGCTTACGTATCCGCTTGAAAGTGAAATATTTGACAATTTAAGAAAAATAAAAAAAGAACGTTTTTTTTCACAATTTAATTTTGTCTGTACTGGAATGACAGATACAATCCAGCATAAGATAAGAAAGCATAAAAAAAATAAAAAGTATGTAAGAATGTTTTACAACTGTTTACGATTTTTAAAATTGAAATTTAAGGAAAAATGTTACTACAACAGAGAAAAATTCAAAAATGCTCATATCTATATATCACCATGTTATGCTATGCCGAAAAAGATTTTAGAGCAAAAACATATAAAAAAGTTTTATATCCTATATGATGCTATCCCTATTGTTTTTAAGGAACGTTTTAATGCCGAGCATTATTTTTTTCAAATACCAAATGTACTGGATAAAAATACATACGCTTTTTGCATCAGCCAAAGTTGCAAAGATGATTTTCTGAAATATTGCGGTGATAAATTGGATGCAAACAAGATGTTCGTGACCCATATCGCAACAAATCGAAATTATATTCCAAACTATGACAAACAAGAATTGGTAAGAGTTTTAAAAAAATATGATGTAAAACACGAACCTAATGACAAATATTTATTTTCTCTTTGCACTTTAGAACCTCGTAAAAATTTGCCTTTTACCATTGCTTGTTTTTTTAAATTTGTTAAAAAACATAATATACAAGATTTATATTTTTATTTAGGCGGTGGAGCTTGGAAAAGCTTTGAGTCTATTATGGAGAAAACAATGGAGGAAGCTAGTGAATTCAGGCATAAAGTAAAATTACTCGGTTACGTAGATGATTCAGATATTAATATATTATACAGCAATAGTCTGTTTTTCACGTATTTAAGCCAGTATGAGGGTTTTGGAATGCCACCTCTAGAAGCTATGCAGGCAGGGACTCCGGTTATCACAAGCAATAACAGCTCATTGCCAGAGGTTGTTGGCGATGCGGCTATTTCTTTAACATACAACGATGAGGAAGCTGTTATTAAAGCATTTGAAAATTTCTATTTTAATGAAGACCTAAGGAAAGAGTACATTGCAAAAGGTTTGGAAAGGGCTAAAATGTTCAGTTGGGAAAAATGCGTTGGAAAAATGACCCAGGTTATTGAAGGAGTAGTTAAATGTTCGGAGTAAAAACCAAATTGTTGTTAAAAAACAGACAAAAGAAGTTAGTGAAATTTAGACGGTTAAATTTTTTTACGCCGAATAAATTTAATGCCCCATTGAGTTGTACAAGCCAGCTATGTAACCAATCTTTTTGGAATTTTCCATTTTATCAGTATTGGTGCGAGCAATTAAAGGTAAAACCTAAAATGCATAGAAAACAATGGGAGTGGGTTTATGTGGCTCAAGTTCTTTTTGAAAATGGTTTCTTAAAACAAGGCAGCAAAGGTCTTTGCTTTGCTGCTGGGCAAGAACCGCTTCCGGCTTTGTTTGCAAGCCTAGGGTGCAAAATCACGGCAACAGATTTGGATATAAGCACAGAAACTGCAAAAATATGGGCGGCGACTAAACAAAATTCAGAAAACAATGTTGAAATTTTAAACAAAGATGGAATTTGTTCTGAGGCTTTGTTTGAGCAAAATGTACAGTTTCGTAGTGTGGATATGAACAATATACCTGACGATTTAAAAGGCTTTGATTTTAATTGGAGTTGTTGTGCTTTTGAGCATTTGGGTGGTATAAAACAAGGTTTAGATTTTTTGGTAAATAATTTGAAAACTCTAAGGGGGGGGGGGGGGTTGCAGTGCACACAAGCGAATTTAATTTAACTTCTAATGAAAAGACTTTAGAATCAAAATATTTATGTATCTTTAGAGAAAGGGATTATAGAGAAATTGCTAGGAAATTAGAACAAATGGGGCATTATGTTTATCCATTGAATTTTAAAAGAGGAAATGAAACTTTAGATAATTTTATTGATATTCCTCCTTATCAATTGGATTTTCATTTGCGGTTGAATTTATCTAGTTTTGTATCTACAAGTTTTGGAATAATTATTAAGAAGGGGTGTTTATGATAAAATGGTTCTTAAAAAAAGTTAGGGATTTTTGGATTAGTCCAATAATATCTAAACTAGACAATATTAACTATGTTATACGTATTGTTAACCGAAGTGCTGGTGTGAATGATGCTATCCGTCCTGCTCCATACTTGGACAGTTTTGGTTATAAAGTTTATTCGCAAAATGATGAAGATGGTATTATAAATGAAATTTTCAAAAGAATAGGAACAACGAATAAGACTTTTGTTGAGTTTGGGGTTCAAGATGGCGTGGAAAGTAACGGGCATTTTTTGCTATTTAATGGTTGGCGAGGACTGTGGATTGACGGTTCTGAGGAACATATTAAAAAATTAAAGGAATATTTTTCGGAACCTATTTCTACAAAACAATTAACGGCCATTAATGCTTTTATAACTGTTGAAAATATCAATAATTTAATCGAAGAGGTATTTAATGGCGAAATAGATTTGTTAAGCATAGATATTGACGGAAATGATTATTGGATATGGCAAGCGATAAAATGTATTCAACCTAGAGTTGTTGTGATAGAATATAATGCAAAATTTCCGCCGCCTTGTGAATGGATTATGGAATATGACCCAAATCATATATGGGATGAAAGTGACAAATACGGAGCTTCTCTAAAATCGCTAGAATTACTTGGAGATAAATTGGGCTATAGATTGGTAGGAACAAATATATGTGGCGTTAATGCGTTCTTTGTTAAAAAAGAGTTGGCTAAAGATCTGTTTCCAGAACCAGCAACTAGCGAAAATTTATATCATAGGTGGAATATGGCAAAGCATATGGGATTTTTAAATTGTGTTTACCATACTAAACATACACACAAAAAATATATTGGTAAAAAAATATCATTCCAAGATGAATTGGAGGGGTCTAAATGAGTTGTTTAGATGTAAGCGTTATTCTTGTAAATTATAATACAAAAAAACTTACAATAAATGCTATAAATTCGGTTTTTGAAAAAACTGAAGGAGTTAATTTTGAAATTATTGTCGTAGATAATGCTTCGATTGACGGTTCAATTGAAGCGCTTAAAAATATTTTTGGTAACCGTATTAAAATTATAGAATCAAAAGAAAATTTAGGGTTTGGTCGAGCAAACAACCTTGCTATAAAGCAAACTGAAAGTAAGTATATATTTTTGTTAAATACCGATACATTGTTAATGAATAACGCAATAAAAATACTATTTGACTTTATGGAGCAAAATCCAGATGCTGGAGTATCTGGCGGTAACTTATATGATGCCGAAGGCAATCCTACAGTTTCATTTAAACCTAAATTATTTAGACCAGAAAACGCATTTTCGAGCGTTTTTAAATACTATATACACAAATACATTAAACAAACTAGAATAGACGATTTCAATTATTCAAAAATGAATAAAAAGGTAGGATATATTTGTGGTGCAAATATGCTTATAAGAAAAACTGCGCTTGATGCTTCTGGTTTATTTGACGAAGATTTTTTTATGTACTTTGAGGAAGCTGAATTAACAAATAGACTGACAAAAAATGGATGGCTTTCATATTCCGTACCATCAGCTAAAATTTCTCATTTAGAACGTGGATCCCAAGGTGGTGACACAGTTAAAACCTGGAGGTTGTATAATCAAAGCGAATATCTGTATTATAAAAAAGTTTTTGGAAAATATGGTGCAAAGAAACATTTTCAGTTTAAATTGCAAGTTGAGCGATTGTTTTTTTTGGCAAAATTTTTCAATCTTAAGAATTATAGAAACCCGATTAAAACATTTAAAAACAAATATCAAATTTATAAACAAAATCTTGAAATACAGAACTTATATTGGAAAGAGGTTAAAGAATAGTATTTCAAAATAAAAAATTCTTTTTCTATCTTTCCATATATGCTCCGCAAACTGCCTCTCTCTGGTATTCAAGATTTTGCTAAAATACGCAATGAATACGCTGTGTACGTGGACAAAACCGCATATATTCATAATTTAATTTCCAATTACAATGCTGTTTTCCTTTCTCGCCCTCGCCGCTTCGGGAAATCGCTCACTTGTTCCGCGCTAAAAGCGATTTTTGAAAATCAAAAAGATTTATTCAAAGGGCTTGCCATAGAAGCCTTGCCTTGGGAATGGAAAGAATACCCTGTAATTCACTTGGATATGAGTGCGGAAAACTGTGCGGCTGGGAAAGATAGGCTGGTAGAATTGGTAAATAGATATTTGAGAAGCAATGCGGAAAAATATGGTGTTGATTTACCAGAAGGCAATTTATCGACAAAATTTGAACATTTAATAAGAGAGCTTAACAAAACCAGAGGCAAAGTAGCCATAATAATAGACGAATACGATTGCCCTTTGCTGGATGCTATTAACCATCCACAGATACACAGCGAGATAAAAGAAGAATTGAAAGGCTTTTACAAAGTACTCAAAGCCAGCGACCAATACATTCAATTTGTGTTCATAACTGGCATAACAAAATTCGCGCAGGTGAGCCTCTTCAGCGGAATGAACCAGCCAAGGGATATTTCTCTTGATGCCACGTTTGATGCGCTTTGCGGCATAACGCAAGAGGAATTGGAAAGCTATTTTGATTTGGAAATAAATGAATATTCAAAAAAATATGAAACTAGAGAAAATTATCTGGCAAAACTCAAAGGTTTTTACAACGGGTATAAATTTGCCAAAGATGCAAAATCCGTTTACAATCCGGTTAGCATTCTAAATCATTTTGGAGACGGCGATTTTAGAGTTTATTGGGCATCAACTGGTACCCCTAGTTTTTTAGCAAACTACATAGACAGAAACGGAGCAGACATAGCCGACATTGAGAACGTGGAGCTTCCGCCGGAGGCGTTCGGGAAATACAATGAAGATGAAATAACGCTTATTCCGCTTATGTATCAGGCTGGATATTTGACAATAAAAGATTATAATGAGCTTTCGTTGAGCTATAAATTGGGCTATCCCAACACAGAAGTCCGCAGTTCATTCTCTGAATTTCTTACCAAACAATACTCAAGCCTAGATATGCTCAAACGTGCCTCTGTTATGAACAAGCTTTTCAAAGCCTTGCAAACTGGTGATGTGGATGCTTTTATGGAAACCATAAAGATTTATATGCAGAGCATAAAATTTGATTTAATCACGAAGATGACAGAATACTATTTTGAATTTGCTTTTTCCAATATATTGAATATGCTTGGGTTTAACTGCGAGATAGAGGTTCATTCTGCGGCAGGCAGTGTTGATGCGATTGTTAGATTGCAGAAAAACGTGTTTGTCATAGAGGCAAAACTGGACAGACCAGTTGAGGAGGCATTGAGACAAATTGAGGAGAAAAAATACTATATTCCTTATATGGAGAAAGGGTTGAATATATTTAAAATAGGCGTTGTGTTTGGAGAAAAGGAGAGGAATGTTGTTTCTTATTTGTCTGGAAAATAATAAAGAATTTTCTATCTTTCCATTATGCTTCGCAAACTCCCTTTTTCCGGTGTACAGACATTCGCAGACGTAATAAACGATTTTGCCGTGTATGTGGACAAAACTGCATATATTCATAATTTAATTTCCAATTACAAAACAGTTTTTCTTTCCCGTCCGCGCCGCTTTGGAAAATCACTAACTTGTTCCGCGTTAAAAGCAATTTTTGAAAACCAAAAAGATTTGTTCAAAGGGCTTGCCATAGAAACTCTGCCCTGGGAATGGAAAGAATACCCTGTAATCCATTTGGATATGAGCGCAGAAAACTGCGCGGCGGGGAAAGATAGGCTAGTAGAATTGGTAAATAGATATTTGAAAAGCAATGCTAGAAAATACGGGGTTGATTTGCCTGATGGCAATATATCAACAAAATTTCAGTATTTAATAGAAACGCTTTTCAAAACCAAAGGCAAAGTAGCCATAATAATAGACGAATACGATTGTCCACTTTTGGATGCTATTAACCATCCACAAATACACAGCGAGATAAAAGAAGAATTGAAAGGCTTTTACAAAGTGCTGAAAGCCAGCGACCAATACATTCAATTTGTGTTCATAACCGGCATAACAAAATTTGCACAGGTGAGCCTCTTCAGCGGAATGAACCAGCCAGAGGATATTTCATTTAACTTTAATTATGCAGCTTTATGCGGCTTTACGCAAGAAGAACTTGAAAGCTATTTTGAGTCAGAAATAAATGAATACGCAAAAAAAAATGGCAGTCGGGAAAATTATTTAGACAAGTTGAGGAATTTTTACAACGGATATAAATTTGCAAAAAACGCGGATAAAGTTTATAATCCAATAAGTGTGATGAAACATTTTGGCAATGATGGCGATTTCAGGGTGTTCTGGGCGGAAACGGGTACCCCTAGTTTTTTAGCAAACTACATAGACAGAAATGGGGCAGACATAGCCGACATTGAGAATGTAGAGCTTCCACCAGAAGCATTCGGGAAATACAACGAAGACGAAATAACGCTTATTCCGCTTATGTATCAAGCGGGATATTTGACAATAAAAGATTACAACGAACTTTCATTGAGTTATAAATTGGGCTATCCCAACACAGAAGTCCGCAGTTCATTCTCTGAATTTCTTGCCAAACAATACTCAAGCCTAGATATGCTCAAACGTGCCTCTGTTATGAACAAGCTTTTCAAAGCCTTGCAATCCGGCAATGTGGATGCTTTTATGGAAACCATAAAGATTTATATGCAGAGCATAAAATTTGATTTAATTACAAAAATGACGGAATACTATTTTGAATTTGCATTTGCAAATATTTTGAATATGCTTGGGTTTAACTGCGAAATAGAGGTTCATAGTGCAATAGGCAATGTTGATGCGATTATCAAGCAACAAAAGAATGTATTTGTGATAGAGGCGAAACTGGATAGACCCGTTGAGGAGGCATTGAGACAAATTGAGGAGAAAAAATACTATATTCCTTATATGGAGAAAGGGTTGAATATATTCAAAATAGGCGTTGTGTTTGGAGAAAAGGAGAGGAATGTTGTTTCTTATTTATCAAAATAATGGAGACCATGAATCTGGTTATTGAAAGGTGGCTAAAGAATGACACAAAATTATCAGTGCAAAATATGCAATAACACGCAAGGTCATCAACTTGTGCTTGCTCGTGAAATGATGTTTGGATTTCGCGATGAGTTCCTATATTTCAAATGCCCTGTTTGTGGCTGCTTGCAAATAGCTGAAATACCTAAAGACTTATCAAAGTACTATCCCCAAAATTATTATTCGTATCAGCAACCACCTACTGTAACAAATAAAAAGTTTAAAAAAGCCATGAAGATTCTTCTTGTAAATGCTTATATGCATGGACTAAGAATCTTGAGGTATGCTCCGTATCTGAAACATTTCACTTCTCTAGAAATATTTCTATTGAGTATTTTAAAAGATTTTAGCAAAAAACAGTCCATATTGGATATTGGATGTGGGGCAGGAGGGTTATTACAAAAAATATCAGAGTGGGGATATTTAAATTTGACAGGTATAGACCCATTTATAAAGGATGATATTTTGTATCCATCTGGCGTTAGAATATTGAAGCAGGCAATAAATGAACATAGTGGCAAACATGATTTAATTATGCTTCATCACTCATTTGAACATCTGCCGGAACCTCATAATGCCTTAGAAAATATCCACAAAATCTTGAATGACGATGGCATATTGTTAATAAGAATTCCCGTATCGGATTCTTTCGCTTACCGGAAATATTTAAACAATTGGTATCAACTAGATGCTCCGCGACACTTTTTCTTGCATACAACAAAGAGTATGAGCTATTTAGCTAAAAATAACGGTTTCATAATAGAAGACATAGTTTATGATTCAACAGAGTATCAAATTCTTTACAGTGAAAAATATTGTAGAGATATAAAGCTTATTGACGAAATGAAATATTCATCAGTATATGTTAAAGAGTGTGTAAAATTGGCGAAGTATCTAAATAAAATGAAGGATGGCGATCAGTGTTGTTTCGTTTTGAAAAAAACTAATTTATGAATGAAAATTATTTTACGAATAATTTGCTAATTTTGTTTTTTAAAAAACTTTTTTCGCTGTTTTCCAATCCCAATAAATAGGAACTAGGCAAAAATAGAAACAGAAAAGCAAAAGTTGTCGCAAAAAATAATGTGATAGAATTGCTTATGCTAAAATACAACCAAATTGGCAATGGGAAACTCATTGAAAATATTGCAAATATGCGGATTAAAACCTTTTTGCAGAATTTTTTAGTAGAAAAGCAAATCAATTTTCTAGCAAATAAATTTATTGCCACTATGCGAACTAAATTCATTGATATATAAACAATAGGTACAGTTACTGGAGAAAAACCTAATTTAAAAAATACATAGCATAGCACAAAATTCATAACGATAAGAATAGAATCTATAATAGTGAAGTATTTTATTTTACTTGTAGCATAGATTGCAATATTAAAAATACTCCATAATGGATAAGAAAACAAATGGTCTAGCAATCTTATTTGACAAAATACAATCGCAAAATCTGGTACTTGTTTTAACCACAAGTTTAGAACAAAATCCATATTTAAAACAAGTGGAATTATAAACAATGAAAGTAACAGAAAAGAAAATCTAATTGAACGAAAAATTAAACTGTGTAAATATTCTATGTCGTTTTTCGCATAAGATTTAATAATTTGCGGATTTATGGCAGCCATAAAATTCAAGAAAAATTGCGTGACTGCATCATTAACTCGTGTCATTATCCCATAAGCCGCATTAGCAATAACCCCGTGAAATACATTCAAGAGCATATTTACGCCCTGCAAAGCGGCTATCGCAGAGGTTCCCTGTAGCATTGTCCACCCCCCAAACCCCATCCTCTCCATAAACATCTTCTTATCCCAAAACCACTCAAACCTCGTCTCTTTGAAATTCCTACGGCAATAAACATAATAAAAACCATTCATCACAACAAAAACCCCAAACAACAAAACCGAATAAAACTCCAACTTGTCAAAAGGCGCAAAACCGAGAGCAAGCACAACGGCAAGCTTAAACACCGCATCCGCAATTCCAGCGTAGGCAAAAACTTTCATCCTCTCGTGGGCAGTAATAGCAACCATATATGGCACTTGCAAAATCCCAACGCAGGCAGAAAGCACGGAAAACTGATATACAAAATTAGCCGCCCCCATTCTTTCTTCAGGAATAACCAATTGCGTATTCAAAAACCAAAGCCCGATTGTTTCACCTAAAATTAAAATCAACAAAGCGGTAAAAATATGAATAACAATACTCAAACTAAAAGTCTTTTTCAACTGTTCAAAATCACCCTTTCCCAAATCAAAAGTAAAAAATCGGCTCGTTGCGCTGTTCATAGCACTTTGAATAAAACTGAACAGCACAATAACTCCGCCCACCACATTGTAAACACCAAAATCGCTAACACCAAGCTGCGCCAGCACCTCGCGGCTTGTGTAAAGCCCCACGCCAAGGGTTAAAATGCTGCGGAAGTAGAGGAACAGAGTGTTCTTCGCTATGCGTTTGTTGTTTTCTGCGTTGGAGTTTTGCATTGGGTTTATGGTAATATAGAAATATTATTTACGAAAAAAATAAGTTTAAACACTTATCGGATAATTGTGATTTTTCTACATTTAGGCAGAGAGTGTAGAAAAATATGCAGAGAAAAAAGGTTTTTATAAGTAGCGTTCAATCGGAGTTTGCAGCTGAACGGCAACTATTATTTGATTATCTTACTTCAGATGCGTTGCTAGGAAAATTTTTTGAACCGTTTATTTTTGAAAACGTTCCTGCTTTGAACGTAAAACCTTCATCTGTTTTTTTAAATGAGGTTGAAAATTGCGATATATATCTCGGCATTTTGGGGCAAAATTACGGTTTTGAAGATTCGAATGGCATATCTCCTACCGAAAAGGAATTTGATGTAGCAACTTCGCAAAATAAAATTCGTTTTGTGTATGTAAAGCAAGTTGAAAAAAGAGATAGCAAGGAAAAGCTATTCCTTTTAAAAACGAAAAGTGTAATTGTACATAAAAGTTTCGTTACCCCAGAACAATTGAAAACAGCCGTTTATGCTTCTTTGGTAAATTATTTATTAGAGAATGAGTTTGTCCGCACAACACCTTT
>Ga0182472_107213_pt1 | contig 18444 bp, 14 predicted proteins | sample TergutNc150P3_FD_120804 | JGI IMG/M metagenome (GOLD analysis project Ga0182472, IMG submission 120804)
CTGGAAGTTAAAGATTTAACCTTGCATTATTTAACCCGCTTTGGGGAAAAGATACATGCGGTTACCGATGTGTCTTTTACAATGAAGCAAGGTGAAATTTTAGGCATTGCCGGAGAATCCGGATGCGGAAAATCCACTTTGGTAAACGGCTTGATGGGTTTGTTTATTCCACCTCTTTATCCCACAAGTGGCGATGTTCTTGTTAATGGTGAATCTCTGATGAACCGCACACCCAAAGATATTCGCACAAATATTCTTTCGCAAAAAGTTTCAATGATTCCGCAAGGAGCTTTCAATGCTCTCAATCCAACACGCAAAATAAAAGATATCGCAGCCGATGTTATGGCTGCCCATAGCGAAAACAAAAGCGGCAGCAAACGTGAAATTTATGAGCGTTTGCGCAAGCGTTTTGATTTGTTTGGAATGGAAACAGAACGCATTTTAAATTCTTATCCCATTCAGCTCACGGCAGGGGAGAGGCAGCGTTCTGTTATAGGAATTTCCACTTTGCTGAACCCCAAAGTTGTTATTGCCGATGAACCAACTTCCGCTTTGGATGTTACCACTCAAAAAGTTGTTATTAAAATGATATTTGATTTGCTAGAGAAAAACATTTTCTCCACAATGATATTCATCACTCACGAACTTCCTTTGCTTCGCCACGTTGCGCATAATATAGCCATTATGTATGCTGGAGAATTTGTTGAATGTGGCACGGCTATTCAAGTGGTGCACGACCCTCGCCACCCTTATACAAAGGCGTTGATGGGAGCGATGTTAAGCGCAGACACAACCCAGAAACACAAAAAGCCCACTACAATAGAAGGTGCGCCGCCAAGCCTAGCAAAAAAAATAGAAGGCTGCCGTTTTGCGGAACGTTGCCCAAGCGCAAGGCCTGGATGTAAGCACAAAAATCAAAATCTGCGTATGGTAGGCGAACGTCTTGTGAGGTGCGATTATGCAGAGTAATATTGTGTTTTCTGCAAAAAATATCAGTAAATTTTTTGGGCATGGCAAAAAAATTGTTTGCGCAGTTGATGATATTTCTTTTGACATTGCAGACGGTGAAATTGTTTCCATAGTTGGCGGCTCTGGTTGCGGAAAAAGCGTTCTTGCAAAGATAATGCTAGGGCTTTATTCCCCAGACAAAGGTACTTTTTTATACAAAGATAAGCAAATTCTAAATACCCGCGAGCATTGGAACGAAGTTCAGAGCGTTTTTCAAGACCCTTTTGGTTGTTTTAATCAGTTTTTTTCTATTCGTACACAGCTCAAAGACGCTTTTGGCATACTAAAAAACAAGCCCTCAAAGCAAGAGATAGAGCAAAGGGTAGATGAGGCTTTGCTTGCCGTGAATGTTAAACCCTCAGATATTGAAGGGAAATATCCTTTTGAATTAAGCGGCGGTCAAATGCAGAGAATGCTTTTGGCTCGCATATTTGCCCTTAAACCCAAGGTACTTATTGCAGATGAGCCTACATCTATGGTTGATGCCTGCGTGAGGGCAAATATCTTAGATTATTTGATGAAACTCAAAGAAAGCCTGGGAATGACCATTGTGTTTGTTACCCACGATATAGGGCTTGCCTATTATGTGAGCGATCGTATTTTTATTATGCATGAGTCTAAAATAGTAGAGGCTGGGAAACCCGAAGACGTAACCCAGAATCCAAAGAGTGAGCATACAATTCGCTTGCTGGAAGATATTCCAGACATAAACAGGGAATGGATAAAGAAGTAAATTTACTATGTTACTTTAAATTGGAGAAAGTTTTATGAATGCAAATTTAGAGAGGCTTAAAGCAGATGGAAAAAAATACCGTTTGGTAACAAGATCCGATTTTGATGGACTTGTGTGCGGAATGCTTTTAACGGAACTTGACCTTGTTGACGACATTAAGTTTGTTCATCCCAAGGATATGCAAGACGGCTTGGTTGAGCTTACGGATAGGGATATAAGCACGAATTTGCCTTATCAGCCATCTTGTGTTTTTGTTTTTGACCATCACGAAAGCGAGATTTTGAGAAATGTCTCGGTTAGCTCGGATAATTACATAGTGGATCCTCATGCTCCTTCTGCTTCGAGAGTCGTTTATGACTGGCTTGGTGGAGCAGATACCTTTCCCAGAATAGACATAGGGATGATGAGCGCTGTTGATAAGGCAGATAGCGCACAGTTTTCTAGGGAAGATATTTTGGAACCCAAGGATTGGGAATTGCTCAGTTTTTTAATGGATAGCCGTACAGGTCTTGGGCGTTTCAGGGAATTTCGCATTAGCAATTACCAGCTTATGATGGAACTGATCTCTTACTGCAAAAGCCACACAATAAGCGAAATTTTAAAACATCCAGATGTAGAAGAGAGAATTCAAATTTACCGTGCTCACGAAAAACAGTTCAGGGAACAGGTTTTGCGTTGCACAAAGGTACACAAAAATCTTGGCATTTTGGATTTAAGGCACGAAGAAACAATCTGGGCTGGAAACCGGTTTATGATTTATGCCTTGTTCCCAGAAATCAATATAAGCATTCATATTTTGTGGGGGCTTAGAATGCAGAATACGGTTTTTGCAACAGGTAAATCTATTTTTGACCGTTCTTCCAAAACCGATATTGGAGCGCTTATGCTAAAATATGGCGGCGGCGGGCATGCTGCTGCCGGAACTTGCCAAGTGCTAAACGACCAAGCCACCAAAGTATTGTCTGAACTTATAGCAATCATAAATTCAGACGGGTAATGGAAAGGCTCAGGTAAGCAATATGGGCGACACCGAACGCATTGAGCAAACGGATGTGTTTGTTTCGAATGAGGAATCATTGTTTCCCAAAGGATATTTTTTGCAAAGAATAAAAGAGGAAATATATCGATGCAATCGCAGAAATAGATGTTTTTTATGGATTGAAATTCCTCTGAGGGGTTTTGTTTACAAGAGATTTGGCTTGCAAATTCCGTTTGGGCAAGAAACGGAAAAAGACAGTAAAATTTTAGATGCTTGGAAAATATCCGTGCAAACCATACTTTCAGAAGAATATATGGGCGTTGTAGGGCAAGGAAAGGGATGCCTTTGGTGTTTGTATATCAATAAGGATTTATCGTTTTTAGAAAACATAAAAGATAGCATAGAAAAGGGTATAAGAGAAGCCGGACTTTTGGAATTTGTTCCGAATTTAAATTTCAATGCGTATTTTTACAGTGGCAAATCGCAGTCATTTGTTCAGGAAGAAAACAGATTTATAAAAAAATGGAATAACACAAAGAATTTTTTTGAGGTAAAACGCCTTTCTATTGAAGATGTGAAAGAAAAAACTCTTCGTGGGCTTTATAAAAGGATTTTGAAAAGAACCATAGATATTATTGGCAGTTTATTTGGCATAGCGATATTTTCTTTGATTATGCTCGGGTGCGCCATTTTTGTGAAACGCGCTCTGCTTAAATGGGCTTCGGAGCAAAGAAAACTTGGCAATCCAGTAGAAGATGCTTCAATTATATTCAAGCAGATAAGGGTTGGGCGCAATGGCAAGCTATTTAAATGCTATAAATTCAGGACTATGTATCCGGGGGCAGACAAGGAAAAGGAAAAGCTCAGGAAACTGCAAGATATCGAGAATGGTGGGGTAAATAGGGGACCTACATTTAAAATGGATAATGATCCCAGAATACTAAAACATGGTGGTGCATTTTTGCGGCGCCACAGTTTGGATGAATTGCCGCAGTTTTTTAATGTGTTAATAGGCGATATGAGCCTTGTTGGGCCAAGGCCTCCAACTACTGATGAGATAAAAAAATATGAGGCTTGGCACTACATAAGGCTTGCTGTTAAGCCAGGGCTTACATGTTTTTGGCAAACCAGCGGTCGCAACGATATTGATTTTGACGATTGGATGCGGCTTGATAATAAATACATACGTGACCGCAGTACATTGGTAGATTTGAATTTGAAGTTGAAAACCCTTGAGGTGATGGTGAACGGAAAAGGAGCTAGTTAGAATTGAGGGAAATTTCTGAGAGAGTTATATCTCTGAATAATTTTGATTATCCTGAGACTTTGGCTATGCGCATTGAGAGTTTAGCCGAAGATATGCATAAAAAAGGCTGGTTTTTCACGCATTCTTCCGCAGATGAGCTAATGGAAAACATAGTGCTTTTTTTTGAAAGGGATTACCCCACAAACTCGCCATAAATAGCCTTTATAGCCTTTTCAAAATCTTCTTCGTTAACTCCAACAATAATGTTTATTTCCGATGAGCCTTGATCTATTATGCGTACATTTATTTTTTCTTTTGCAAGCGCGCTAAAGAGCCTTGCGGCAGTTCCAACTTGATTTACCATTCCGTGACCAACGGTTGCAATCAGGGCAACTTTGTCAAAAATCTTTATTTTGTTCGGCTGCATTTTTTGCTCAATTTCTGCGCGAACTTCTGCCTCCACCTTGTGCAAAGTTTTAGAATCCACAACCACGTTCATTGAATCTATACCGCAGGGTGAGAGTTCATAAGACACTCCGCGCTCTTCCAGAATTGTCAGAACTTTGCGACCAAAGCCTTTTTCTTTATTCATCATGCTTTTTTCAATGTAGAGCATTGAAAATTCCTTGCGCCCTGCAATGCCTGTTATTATGCCCGATATGTGTTCTGGGGTTGGGCCAATGATTGTGCCTTGGTCGCCTGGCTTGTTGGTGTTCTTTATGTTTATGGGAATGTTTTTTGCTCTGCATGGGTGTATGGATTCATCGTGCAGCACGCTTGCTCCGCTATATGCCAATTCTCTTATTTCACGGTAGCTAACGTAATTTATGGAACGTGCCCCTTCAACAATACGCGGGTCTGCCATCAATAGTCCAGAAACATCTGTCCAGTTTTCGTAAAGCCGGCAGTCGCAGGCATTCGCCAAAATTCCTCCGGTGATGTCTGAGCCACCGCGCGTGAATGTCTTTAGGTTTCCTTGAGTGTCGCTTCCGTAAAAACCAGGTACAACGTAAAGAGAATCTGTGTCTGAAAGAGCAAAGGCAATGTTTTCGTAGCTTTGCTGGGTTACTCGATATTGGCTATCGAATTGTATAAGAGGATAGGAGTCTATGAATTTTGCTCCCAAAAATTCCGACATTATTTTTGCGCACAGATATTCGCCTCGGCTTGCCACAAAATCAATAGAAATATTTTCGGGTTTATTTAGTAAAGTTTTTTCCAATTCGTCTAATTCTTCGCGTATGGTGGATTGCAGGGAAAGTTCCTGCGTTATTTCTATATAACGTTCCCTTATGAGTGTCCAGGGACCTGCAAAGTCCAGCCTTTTTTTGGCAAGGTCGTAAGCCGAGTATAGCAAATCGGTTAATTTGGATTCCTTGGAATTTCTTTTGCCAGGTGCAGAAACAACAACGATTTTTCTTTCTGGATTGCCTTCCAAAATACTTTTTATTTTGCGAAACTGCACTGCATCTGCTACAGAACTTCCGCCGAACTTACAAACTACGCGATTAGACATAACTATTCTCCGCTAATGGTTTTTCCGATTTTTGCAAAAAATATAAATTTGCCAGGAGCTGCAAACAGCCCCGGCATTATAAAAGCCAAAATAACCCTTGTGAACCTATTTTTCCACCAACGGCTGAGTTTCCATATATCCTCTGCCACAGTTTCCATTTCTGAAACTCTTGGGGGGCAAAAATAGGCTTGAATGAATGCGGTGAAAAGTCCCACTCCAACTAGGGGAGTTAAGCCTGTGATAGGGGCAACGAAGAGCGCTGCGATTATCGCAAATGGATGCGCGAGAGCGCAGGCGGTTCCAATGGATGCGAGAACTCCGGTACAAAGTACCCAGAGGGTTAGGTAGTCGGCTACTTTGGCAGAGCCTTGTTCCAAGCCTATGTAAACTAAAGATGAAATTATTGCTGCAGGTATAAGCCAGCCTATTATTTTTAGCCCTTTGCTTGGTGGCGGTATTTTTTGCAATTCTTCTTCGGGTGGCGTTTCTATTCCGCTTTCAATAATGCTTTTAATGCCTTGCAGATGTCCGGCTCCAATCACGGCTAAAACCCTCTTTCCCTCTGCTTTTGCTATTCTGCCAGCTAAAAACTGGTCTCTTTCGGTTATTAAAATTTGCTTTATCTCTGGGAATTCCTTTCCAAAATCTTCCATCATAAGCGAAAGCGTATCTTGCTCCCGCATTTTGCTCAATTCTTCTTCGCTAACTTTTTCCGTTTCAAAAATAGCTCCGAGCAAGGTAGCGAGCAATTTCAACTTACGAAAAAACGGAGTGCCAGCCCAAGCGCGGCGCAAGGTGATTTTAACATCTCTATCTGCTAAAACCATACGTGCATTGCAAGCCTTAGCTTCTTCCGTTGCGGCTTTGAGTTCCGCCCCAGGTTCCACCCCGGTGGATTCTCCCATTTTCTTTTGATAAGAAGCGAGCAGTAAATTCACAACCAGCGAAGCCATTTGCCGTTTTCTCAGCACATTTTTTATATCCAAATTTTTCCACCTATCTCCCTCTTCAAGGGCTTTAAGCCTATTTTCATCTAACTCAACGCAAACGCAGTCCGGTTTTTCCGAGACTATCGTGCTACGAACCAAATCCACAGATTCTTGCGAAATATGCGCAGTTCCAACCAATATAATCTCACGGTCTGGTGAGATATTTAGCCGAATGATGTCTTTTGATGCGGTCATTGTTTGTGGGGTAATATAGTAAATGTAAAATGGAGTTAGTTATTTACTATATTACCAACGATATGTACTTTCTTTTACAAAAACTCTTTTTGGTTCAGCTTTCTATAAGAGATAGAGTTAGGGAGCCTTTGCCCGATTCCATTAACGCTTATGAGAAATTTTCAGAATCTATTAGAAATGCGATTAGCAAGAATTTTTCCGTGGAAGCAATCTTTATATTTGTTACCATTGTTTTGCTGTTTGTTTTTGCTGTGGTGTTTTTTGAAGTTTATCGTTCAAACAAAAAAAAGCAAGGGTTGGTAGATTTGGCTTGGAAAAAATTTGATGCCAGAGCGGAGGTTTTGAAACTGAATCAGGGAACCATAAATCTGTTGAAAGAAATTGTGGGAGATTCTGGTTTGCAAGATCCAAGCACAATAATAAAATCTCCTCATGTATTTGAAAAATCTCTTGAAGCTTATTACGATATCAGAAAAATTAAATCTTTGCCTGATTCAAAACTAGCAAGCATAAGAAACTTGAGAAAAATGATAGGTTTTTCTCCGCTCTCCAAAGATATAGCTATAATATCAACAAGGCAATTTGAAGTGGGCGAGAAATGTGCTGTGCAAATTCCAGAAAGCGGGCCTGCTACGCACAAAGGAATGTGTTTGATTAAAAGTATGGATGAACGTTATTGGTCAATAACCAGTATTTCTGGACCCCAAGTGCCTGCAAAAACATGGATATTAGTGAATATAATCAGGTCTGGCGATGCTGAATATAATTTCAGGACACAAGTTCAAAAAGATGCGGATGGGGAATTTATTTTAGCCCATACAAACAAGCTAAATCGTGCCCAGCAGAGAAATTGGGTACGCATAGATGTAAGCATTCCTGTTGAGGTCACTCAAATAATAGGCAATGGCATAGGCGATATTTTTTCTGGTAAAATAATAGATATGTCTGGTGGCGGCTTTGGCATGGCTCTTCCGGTTAAACTGCATAAGGATTCACGGTTATTGCTGAATTTTGAATTGCCAGGGCATGGTGCAATAAACGATTTATCGGTAAAAGTGGTGAGAGTGGCTGGTCAATATAATAACGACCCTTTAAGAACTGTTCACAGCGTGGCTTTTGATGGCGATGTTCATTTAATTCAGGAACAAATAATACAATATGTTTTTGAAAAGCAAAGGCAGAATGCTTTAGCTTTGCAGACCTAAATATCAGCGTTTTCTATATTTACATTGTGCAGTTACACAAAATAATTTCAAGGATACGCGGTGATAGCAAAACCGTGGGTTTGGATATTGGGCATCGCTTGATAAGGGTTGCTGTTGTTGGGCATAGGCAAGGCTTAAAAAAAACATTGCTCGCTCTGGATTACGATACTCTCCCAGAAGGAGTAGTGGTTGATAATGAAATACGCAATGTTCCAGTCCTAATAGATAAAATCCAAGCTCTGCTCGTTAAATCCATGCCTGGCGGTGTTGAAGGAGATTTTGCAGTTTCAGTGAATTGGACATCTGGAATTTTATGCGATAGAATTTTGGTGAAACCTGTTCCCAAGGTTCCAGAAAACGAGCTTATACTTCAAGCTGCTATGGCAAGAAGCCCCTTTGACGATGTTGGCAATGTTTTGGATTATTCCGTTTTAGGTCATAGAGAAGAGGGCATAGAGGCAATGATAGTCGCTGCAAAAAAAGACAGTTTGTCTCCTTGGATAAATGTGTTTCAGGCTTTAAACCTTAGGCTCTTTGCCATAGATGTAGATGCTTTTGTTTTATCCAATGCGTATTTTGCATCTAAAACACGCTCTTTGTCGGACTTGGAAGAAGATGACGAGGCTGTTTTACTTTTGAATTTAGGCTATAAAAAGTCTTATGCAGCTTTTTTGAGAAATGAACGTTTTAACTCAGCCCGTTCAATAGCTGGCGGTTCAATTCAAGAATTGCAGGAGCAACTGTCAGAGCCGCTGGGTATTCCTGTGGAGCAATGCGGAGACCTGCTTATGGGAGCCGAAGTAAGGCAGGCTGGTCCAGATGCGTCTAAAGTAAAATCTGCAATGGAATATGTTTTTGAAGAAATTGCTATGAAAGTGGATACTGCGCTTCGTTATTTCAGCTCTTCCGACAATTATAGAAAACCCTCTAAAATAATAGTTGCTGGCGGCGGCTCAAACATAGTAGGTTTAATTCCTTTTCTTGCAAACAGGCTTTCGCTGGATGCTGTGCGGTTAAATCCGTTCAAATCCGTGCAAATAGACAAAAAACGTTTCTTTGGAATAAATTGGGACACGGAAGCTAGCATATATACGGTTGCACTCGGTCTTGCTCTGAGGAGATTTTAATGGCAGACTTGCAAAACGAATATCAATTGATGGAAATAAATCTTTTGCCTAGTGAGTACAGGCAAAGCAAGTTGAATGTATCTTGGCTTTTGGATACGCGAGTTATATGGGCAACTTTTGCCCTTATTTTAGTAGCTTTGATATTGTTTCTTTTAAATTATTACGTGAATGAAACCACAAGCGGATTGAGAAGTGCTGTTGAGCAAACAAAGCGGGATTTAGAAAAGGAACGTCCAACCCTAGATAGGATAAATGAATTGGAAAGAACTAGGAGCGAGATAGAAAAAAAGAGCAAAGTTCTGGACTCAATACAAGTTAACGGAAAACGTTGGGTTCTTATATTCGAAGATTTTTCCACCGCGCTTAAAGACATACCCGGCACTTGGATAAGCGGAATAATTCAAGAGGCAGGGGAGATGAACCTGAGTTGCACAACTTGGAATTTTCCAGAAGTTGCATCTTATATGTTAAATTTGGAGCAAAAGCAAAGCGTTACCGAGGTTTCTTTGACAAACATAAATGCTGTTAAAATTAATGGTGAAGATGCTTATACTTTTTCTCTTAAAGTAAAACTTGATCCCAATTTGGGTTCGGAAACGGGATTGCGCTAGGGAGTATTATGGCAGCTTCAAAATTTGACTTAAGAGATAAAAAGAACATATACGTAGTATTTGTCGTTATTGTTTGTTTAAGTGCCATCTATTTGTTTTATGATTCTATATGGGCGGAATTTTTAGTTGAACAAAAAGGGCTTATAGAAGAACAAAAAAATGCCCGATTCGAACTAGACAAAATAAATTCGCAGAGGTCTCGCATTTCTATGCTTGAGGCAGACTTGCAAAAAGCGGAAATTAAATTTGAAGAATTAAAGGAAAGGTTTCCCGAAGAAGAAAAGGTTCCTCGCCGTCTGCAAGATTTGTATTCGGTGATCAGATCTTCTGGGGTTAATATTCAAGTGTTTAAACCAAATGGAGCAGAGGAAAAAGAACATTATGTGGAACATAAATATTCCTTCGATATCAATGCCGGATATCACATGCTAGGTTATTTATTTGCAGATATTGCCCGTTTTAATTATCCCACAACTATAGATAATCTTAAATTAAATCGTTTTGGCTCCATAAGCCAGGAGGTAAAAAAAGCGGATGAACACGGTTGGGAACCAATAACAATGAGCGTTTCTTTTGATTTAACTACATTTACCTCAAGGAAGAAATGATATGATTAAGTGGCTTTTGGTTATTTTTATAGCTATCAACTCTTATGCTTATGCAGATGAGTCTGAGTCACTCAAAGGATTTTCCATTCTGCCCCCTCGCATTTCAAGTATTTATGTGCAAAAAAATTCTGAATGGGAAGGACTTTTAATAGTACTGGATTCTGAGCTTCCTAAAAATTTTGTACCGAAACTAACGGATTCCACAGTTGCATTATCCATTGGAAATGCACCCGAGCATTCTTCGGTATTCAGAACCGTAAACTGCAGTTTTGCAAAGGGTTTGGCTTGGTCTGAAGGCAAATTGACAGTGTATTTGAGCCAAGGCAAAAAACCTACCGTTATGATTATGAAAAACAGAGTACTTTTAATGCACGAAACAAATCCCGGCAAGCTGGAAAGCTGGCTGGCTCTTCCCACCGAAATGAAAAAATCAAATTATTTTTTGCCCAGTTACGAATCACTTGCTTCAAGTCCGGCAGATTTTGCCAATCGTTTGAGAAGGCAGGCGGCAAGCCTTCCTATTTCGCAAAGCATACATGTAAAAAAGTCAGATACTTCTTCTTATGTGGTAGCCGAAGATACCATAGTCTATATTTTTCCTAGTCCTTCATCCGAAGGCAGGCATTTGGAGACACTTGGATTAGGCGACCGTTTAAAGGTTTTGTCAAAGCAGCCTCAGTCTCCATTTTACAAGGTTCGTTATCATAATATAGAGGGTTATGTGTATCAGAGAGATATTATTAAAGAATCGGAACTTACAAACTCTCAAAAAGAGAAACTGAGCAGTTTAAGAAAAGGGTCACCTGGTGGTGCAGATAGCATTGCCTTAAGATTCGGATGGAAAGATGAAGACAAAATAATATACCAATCCTATGGTTTTAGAGATCCATTTGTAGAGGTTAAAAGTTCAAGCACAGATGGCATTAACATTGATAATTTAACATTAGCTGGCATTATTTACGAAAATGAAAGACCGATGGTTCTTCTTTCTGACAACAAAATGATGGGGCATTCCTACACTCTTTTTGAAGGCGATACTATTAAAAACGGCAAAGTACTTAAAATTTCAAAGGATAGCGTAACATTTTTGTTACAGGAATATGGAGTGAGTAGGCGTTATATATATCATTTGCGCGATAAATACAGGAGTGGTCAATGAAAAAAAATATTATTGCAGTTGTTTTGCTGCTAATTTTCTCCGTATCTTTTGCCGCTGTCAAAAACAGCAACAAAAAATATGAAATGTCTTACGTGGATGCAGAATTTCAAGCTGTTTTCCATGCCATATCTGTGCTTGCGGGCAAAGATATATTGCTTGCTCCAGATGTTGTTGGGCGGCTTTCAATTAGGGTTAAAGAGAAAACTTGGCTTGAAATTATGAAAATTATATGCGAAATGTACGACTTGACTTGGGTGGATAGAGGTAATTACATAAGCGTTCAAAGAACAGCCTCTTATCAAAATAAAAAAATAAGAGACGCAGAAAAAGACGAGCAGGAAGATATGGTTAATCCGCTTGAAAGGCGCAGCTTTCAAATAAGACATGCTTCGGCAAGCGAAATGTCCCGTGTTTTGGAAACAATAAAATCTTCGCGGGGTCGCATTTCCGTGGTGGATCGCAATAATGCCATAATAGTTTATGATACAAGAAGACGTTTAGAGCAAATGCGAAATACCCTGAATGAATTGGATGTTGAAACTTTGCAGATAGTTATCACTGCGAAATTGGTAGTGGTGGATAGCCGTTTGGCAAACGATTTGGGTGTTGATTGGTCTAAGGTAACCGTTGGCAGCGATAATTCAAGGCTTAAGGGGGAATTTTCTAATGTACCTAGCTTGGCTGGCATATCCGGTACAGATGGTGGTGGTGGCGCTATTGCGGCAGGCGTTATTCCGACAACTCAGCTTACTGTGAGCGCTTTTGACCGGAATATGCAGGCTACAATTTCAAATATTTTGAGCGATTCCCGTTCCGAAATTTTAGCAAGCCCGCAAATTTCAACCCTTGACCACACAGAGGCTCAAATTTTTATGGGCGACCAAATTTCAATAAGAGTTTTAGACCAAAGCGGCAATTCCGCCATACAAATGGTAGAAAGTGGCATAAAGTTGACGGTAACTCCGCACGTTGCCGGCGATAACAGAATTTTGCTAGATCTTCATCCAGAAAACAACAGCTACAGCTACGACGACAAAGGGCAGGTTGTGATAAGCAAGCAAGAAGCCCAAACTAAGGTTGTGGTTTCTGATGGAGAAACGGTTGTAATAGGCGGTTTAACTAAAAACGATGAAATAGAGGCAGAAACGGGAATCCCATTATTAAAAGATATTCCTATTTTAGGATATTTATTCAAGCATACTAGAAAAGAAATAAGTAAAAAAGATTTGATTATATTTGTAACTCCGCGCATAATGCGAAATTATTTAGCCGATTTGCCAGAGGCAAAGCTAAGAAACGCAACAAGCACGGAAGACTACGATGATGGCTCGGAATGATATCAGGCGCGATTTATTTAATTTTACCGTTTTTGACTGCTCTGCCAGCCGTCATATCCTTTGTTAAATGGAGAGAATCTTCATTTAGAGGGCAGAGGTCTCTGTTTGAGTTTCTCGGTTTCTTTATATTTTTCTCTCTTAATTTGTTTTTTGTGTATGGAGATTCAAATTCCTATGAATTTTTCAGCTATATATTCAAAATAATAGACCCTTTCTTTTTGCTGTTTTTAATTCAAAGAGATTTGTCTTATACAATGAATAAAAGAAGCCAAAGAAGGCTTTTGATTTTGATTTTTGAAAATATGTTTTTGCAGGTTGTTGTGCATGATTTTTTGAAAACGATTTACATTTACGAGCTTTTGAATTTATTCACACAATTATTTTCTGTTTATGTTGTGCTTAGTATTTGCAAGGAATATTATTTTTCTGCTTATATACCAAAAGTGTCCAGATATTTTCTAATAGTGTCTGTAGTCCCTTGTCTTTTGTTTGAAACTTATGTTTTTAGGTTTATTTATATTTCATTTATTTTTTATGTATGCTTGGAAAATAGGCGCAGCGAACTTTTTAGTTCGGAAAAGGTTATAGAAAATCTTCTAATTGAACAGAGTAGATTTAGAAGTATGATGAATGAAATTTCCAACTCAATTAAAGATTTTTCGGATAAGAAAGAGGCTGCAAAATCTTATTTGGAAAGTTTGTGCCGTTTTTTATCTGCCAAGGGTGCTGCTATTTATGAATGGGATGGAAATAAAAAACATTATTTCTGCGTTGCTGTTTCGGGGCTTTATTTTCCCCCTGGCATAGGCAGCGAAAAATTATTCACAAGAACAGACTTGCTGCTTGAAATGTCTTATAGACATAATATAAGAGATGAAAAATCTTTAATTTGGAGATGCGGGCATAATAATTCTGGAATGCTTTTAAGCCATTCTACAGATAATATGGAATCTATACTTGGGCATTTGTCTCAAGAGGTTCATTCAATAATACTTGTTCCTCTTTTGCAAGAAACAGACCTTCTTGGAGTTCTTGTTTTGGAAAACAAAATTGGGCTTGATTATCTTACAGAAACCGATTTTAATATGGCTAGAAATTTTGCTAATTTTGCCGCCATAATTTTGAACACCAGCCGCATAGCGGCGCAGAAACATGAAAATTTGAGAATGTCAACGGAACTCAATTCTGGAAATTTGCTTCAGAGTTCTCTGTTTTTGCAAAATGTTCCCAAGATATCTGGAATAAATGTTTCGTTCTTTATGTCGCCAGCAAAGGAGATTGGCGGCGACTATTACGATTTTTTTGAAAAGGGCGATAAACTAGCACTGACCATAGCCGATGTGAGCGGAAAGGGTGTTTCTGCGGGCATTATAGTTGCTATTGTGCAAACATATTTGCAAAATCAATATAAAAGAGAAAATGATTTGAAAAAACTCATAGTTGATTTGAATAAGTATTTATCCAATAAAATAACCACTGGAATGTTTTTTGTGACATTGCTGTTTTTTGAATGGGATTCCAAGCAAAAAAAATTGCATTATGTGAGTTGCGGGCATGAGCATATCTTGCACTATCATGCAAAAAACGGGACAATTGAAAGCATTCGCTCCGGAGGGCTTGCCCTTATGATGGATTCCGATATGGACCCCTACATAAAAGACAAAGAGCTTGTTGTTGAAAAAGGGGATTCGGTAATTTTATACACCGATGGCATAACAGAAACTTTTAATCCCGAAAGAGAAATTTATGGGCTTGAGAGACTTGTGGAATTTTTTGAGAAAAACCCTGTAAACAAACATTCAATAGAAAAACTGCTGCCGCAAACCCTTGAAAATTGGCGTGGCAATCCAAACCAAACAGACGATATCACTTGTATGCTTATGCAGTTTTAACGAAATTTTCTATATTCAAGCCACCGGAGGATTTTGATGACCGACAAACTAGCCAAACATTTAATAGCCGGCTTTGCAGCCTTAATCGCTTTAATAACCTATTTCATAACGGTTGCTCCCACTGTTAGCTTTTGGGATTGCGGCGAGTTTATAGCCAGCGCACACACCTTGGGCATACCGCACCCGCCCGGAAGACCCTTTTTCATTCTATTTGTACGCGCAATAATGATATGCCTGCCAATGGTAGAAGAAATAGCCAAAAGAGCAAATTACATATCAGCTTTTGCTTCGTCTGCAGCAGTTTATTTAATAGTGCTTTTTGTTTGGGATTTGCTCGCAAGGCTAACCAAAAATGCTTCAAGGATTGTTTTTGCAGCAGCCTCTCTCTCTGCTGGCTTGCTTTTGATGTTTTCCGATACTTTTTGGTTCAACGCAGTGGAAGCCGAGGTATATAACCTCATAATGTTTGTGATGCTCTTAATTTCTTACTTCGGTTTGCAATATTTAGACTGCAAAGACGAAAAACGCGGGTTCCAATATTTGCTGTTTATATGTTATCTAGCTTTTTTGGGCGTTGGTTTTCATCTTTTTGCAATGCTTGTTGTTCCAGCTGTATTTGTTTTGGTTTTGCTCGCAGGCGGGCACCCGCTCAAAGACCTTGTGAAACGTTGGCCGCTTTGGGTATCTGGCACAATTCTTTGCTCTGTTGTATATGCAATTGCCGATTTCCTCACTTGGTCTTTAATTCTTTTAGTTGTTCTTTTAGTGGCGTGGTTTGCCGCAAAAAAAAGCCCTTTGCACAAAGATATATCCCTTTCCCTCGCTTTAACCGCCATCGCTCTTATAGGCTTTAGTGCCCATCTCTATATTCCAATTCGCTCTTCGCTAAACCCCACAATAGACGAAAATGACCCAGAAATAAACATTAGAAATAGTGAGGGCAAGTTACAAATAAAAAATTTAATTCCATACAGGGATAATGTGAATTGGAAGGCTTTTTACGATTACTTGGAACGCAAGCAATATGGTTCCGAAAGTATGATATACAGATCTTTTTATAGACGTTCCCAACCAGAAAATCAGTTTATGGTGTTCCCTCACATGGGTTATGGAGGTTATCAAATAGCGCAATACACGCCATTTAAGCCCGGAGAAGTGAACTATTACCGTGGTGGCATTTATTCAATAGACCCAGAAGTAAATCCTCCTGTTGTTCGCGGTTCCGTTGAATTTCCAACTCTAATGATGAGCATAGGCGAAAACAAAGCTTTTCAGGCTTTTATATTTTTGCTCATTAACGGCTTGCTGCTTTGGACTGTGATTATAGCTTTCAGGGCAAATAAAAATATCGGTATATATTTGGCTTTGCTTTATGGATTTTGCTCCTTTGGTCTTTTGTGGTATTTAAATTTTGCAGATGGCACCAAACCCGAACGCCGCGACCACGATGTGTGGGTAAGAGAAATGCAATATTATGTGGACGAACTTTCCAACCGAGGAATGGCGGCAAAAATAGGAAATATTCCCAATCCAAACGAGCTTTTAAACGCCTGGCGCAAGATGAACAACGATTATGCCAAAGGCGAGCAGAACAGCCCTGCAAGGCAAAGCTCGGCTTGGCAGAACTGGGAAAAAATACAGGCTATGTTTCAAAGCGCGGGTGTGCAAAAGCCATCACTACCAGACCCTGTGCATTTAGAGGTTAGGAACAGGGATTATTTTTACACTCCAGCTTTTGTGTTTATGTCTTTGATTTACGGGCTTGGAATAGGATTTTTGTTGCTCGGCATTCAGCAAAAAAAGCAGAATTTATTGAAGCCTAGCAGCATAGCCATAGCCCTGCTTTGCGGAGCAATTCCTCTTTTTGCCAATTACAAGGAGCATAACAGGGGAAACCTTTGGGTACCCTGGGACTATGCCTATAACCTACTAATGAGTTGCGAACCTAATGCCATACTTTTCACAAATGGCGATAACGACACATTCCCTCTATGGTTTGCCCAAGAGGTCGCTGGCATAAGAAAAGATGTTAGAGTGGTTAATTTAAGCCTCGGCAACACCGACTGGTACATAAAGCAAATACTGGACAATGAGCCTATTCTAAAACTCAGCTACGACAGAGCTGGCATAGACAGGGATATGGTGCTTTCGGAACAAAACTACGAGCAATCTTCGCAGAGAATAGAATATTGGGTTAAAAAAGCAGAACAGGCAATACCAACGCTCACAAGGCAAATAGAACTTTTAGAGGCAAAATTAGATTCTGGAGGTGGAGACAAAATTGCAGAAGAACTTTTCAAGCGCAAACTCTGGCTTCAAACATACACAGCCTTAAAGGAATGGGGCGAGCCGCGCAAGCACGGCATTATGCAAACTCAATATAAACTGGTTGTGGATTTAACTATGAACAATCCAGACAAACCCATACATGTTTCAACAACCGTGGGACTTTCCAACGCTGTTGGCTTGGATAAATATATGGTTCAAAAAGGAATGGTTTGGGATTTGATAAAAGGGGAGCTAACTCCGAGCAGAGACAGCATAGACATAGAGAGAACTGCTTATCTTGTAGATAGCGTATTTAAATATAGAGGTCTTGGCGATGGAACTGCTTTTATAAACAGCGAAACAGAGCAGTTGTTGTTCAACTATAATTCAATATATATTCGCCTTGCAATGTCGCAGAGAGATGAAAAGAGCCTTCATTATTTGGATATGGGCATAAAGCAATTCCCAAGCGAATGGCGCAATTATGCAGTTGCTTCTGAGTTGCTACTTACATCTGGCGATAGTGCTAAAGCGGTGGAGTATTTGGAAAAAGGCTTAAAAGTTACTTCGATAGGTTCTGGCAGCAAGCATTTGCAGCGGCAATTGAGTATGCTGAAAAATAGAGAATAAAAGCGTTATGGATTTAAGCATTGTTATTCCGGTGAAAGACGAAGCAGAAAGCCTTACAGAGTTGCTTGACGAAATTAAAACGGCTGTTTTGCCTGCCGTGCAAAGCACTGAGGTTATTGTAATAGACGATGGTTCAAGGGATAATTCCTGGGAAGTTTTGCAAAATTTGTCAAAGGAATATGGTTTTTTAAATGCGGTTCGTTTTCAATACAACTGCGGAAAAGCCTCGGCTCTTTCGCTTGGTTTTCAGCTTGCAAGCGGCAAATATATTGCCACTATGGATGGAGATTTGCAGGATAATCCAGCAGAAATCCCAGAAATGCTGAAAATGCTAGAAGGCGGTTCAGATTTGGTTAGCGGCTGGAAAAGGAAAAGGCATGACCCTTGGCACAAAACAATTCCGAGCAAGTTTTTTAATTTAGCGGTTTCCATTGTTTGCAGACAACGTTTGCACGATTTTAACTGCGGATTAAAGGTATATAAAGCCGAGGTAGCAAAGAGCGTTCATTTGTATGGGGATTTTCACCGCTTTATTCCCCTTATGGCTTCTTGGAACGGATATAAAATCACAGAAAAAACAGTTGAGCATAGGGCAAGGCGGCATGGAATTTCCAAATACGGAGTTTCCAGGCTTGTGTCTGGTTTTTTGGATTTGCTAACGTTGATGTTTTTGCGCAAATTCGTGGTTAAGCCCCTGCATTTTTTTGGAGTGGTGGGTTTGTTGCTTTGCCTTGCGGGCACAGGTGTTTTTGGCTATTTCGGTTTTGAATGGATATCCACGGGCGCGCTCAGAGTTCGCCCTTTGCTCGTTTTAGCTGGCTTTGCTTTTGTCTCTGGCATTCAATTCATATCGCTTGGGCTTTTGGGCGAAATGCTGAATTCAAAGCTGCAAAACAAGAATTATCCCATTGCAGCTTCTACTTTTATTTCACCATCATCTT
>Ga0182472_107216_pt1 | contig 18016 bp, 19 predicted proteins | sample TergutNc150P3_FD_120804 | JGI IMG/M metagenome (GOLD analysis project Ga0182472, IMG submission 120804)
TTGCATAAGTTGGCTAAAACAAGGTAGCATGATTTGGCTAAAACAATAGCTATTTGCAATCAAAAAGGTGGCGTTGGCAAAACCACAACAGCGGTTAATTTAGCCGCGTGTTTTGCCGCGTTAGAAAAAAAAACTCTTTTAGTTGATATTGACCCGCAGGCAAACGCAAGCCAAAGTGTTGGCGTAAATGAGGTTCAAGAAGAAGATATTTACGAGGCTCTTGTTTTGGCAGAAAAACCAGAAGAGCTAACACCGGAGAGGCTATCTGAAATTATAAAATCGGCAAATCAGGAATATAAACTCAAATATTTGAGCATTATGCCTTCTAGCCCTGGGCTTGCAAAGCTGGAAATTGAGCTTGTGAATGCTAATAATAGGGAACGCAGGATGCAAAATCTCATTCAGGCTATAACATTCACTTATGAATACATTGTAATTGATGCTCCTCCTAGCCTTAATTTATTGACTATAAATACTCTCACAGCGGCAAACAGCGTTGTTATACCCGTTCAATGCGAATACTTTTCGCTTCAGGGGGTGGCAGAGCTCTTAAATACAATAAAGCTGGTACAAAATAATCTAAATTCTAATCTGAAAATTGAGGGTGCGCTTTTGACAATGTTTGATTCCAGAAATTCTCTTTCAAAGCAAGTTGCTGACGATGTCCGCAAAAACTTTCCGGGCAGGGTTTTTGATTCAATAATTCCCCGCAATGTGAAACTTGCAGAAGCCCCATCTTATGGCAAGCCCATTTTGCTCTACGATATTCAAAGCGCGGGTTGTGTGGCTTATATGAAATTTGCGGAGGAATTGTTAAATGGGTAAGAAAGCTATGGGCGGTGGCGGTTTAGCCTCTATTATTCGCGACCATTCCGTGAGTATTGAAAGCTTTACCTCCGAAAAACCAGGAGAGGCAACAAAAATTTTGCTTGAGCAAATAGATGCAAACCCATTCCAGCCCCGCAAGCATTTTAAAGAGGAGTCTTTGCACGAACTTGCCGAGAGCATAAAGCAGCATGGAATTTTGGAACCTGTTCTGCTTAGGAAAAATGCGGGACGCTATCAGATTGTGAGTGGCGAGCGCAGGGTTAGAGCCGCTAAAATTGCAGGGATTAACGAAATTGAAGCCAGAGTTTTTGATTTGCTTTCCGATAAAACAATGGCGGAATGGGCTATTATAGAAAACATTCAACGCGAAGACCTTAACCCTATAGAGATAGCGGATTCTTATCAGCAGCTTTTGGATTATCACGGATATACCCACGAAGATTTGGCGGCTAGGCTCAATAAATCCAGAGCGGCAGTTACCAACTCGCTTCGTTTGCTAAAGCTACCGGAGCAGGTTAAAATGTGGATTGGCGAAGGCAAACTATCGGCAGGAGCAGCACGACCTCTGCTTTCTCCAAACGTAAAAAATCCAGAAAAAACCGCAAAGGAAATTATTGAAAAAGGTCTTTCGGCAAGAGAGGCAGAGGTTTTTGCCCAAAAATTGGAAAAAAACAAAAGCAAAAAAACAAATGCTAACTCTACTATAGACCCAGATATGCAAAATTTTTTAAACTTTTTGCAAAATGCCTTTGGAACAAAGGTGGAGTGCAAAAGAAATGCCATAATAATTTATTATTCTTCTTATAGCGATTTAACTAGAATTCAACAATCCATAAACCCAAGAAATATATGAAAAAATTATACACCATACAAATAATTCCAGAAGGCTCAACAAAAGTGCGTACATATCGCATTCAAAGAATTTGGCTTAAACTTTTCACTTGGATTATTAGCCTTGCCGCTATTTTGCTCGGCATACTTATATGGAAATTTACAGAAATAAATATAAAACTTGCAAATTCGTGGAAATTGAAAGCCGATAACGAATGGCTAATGGAACGCCATGCTGAATATGAATCTGCATTTTCAAACTTGGATTCCATTTATGCCATAGAAACCCAAATACAAAATATTTTAAGCACATATTTGGAAAATGATTCAAATAAAATTCGCTCCATTCTAGACAAAAACCGCCTTATGCACACATCATCTAAAAAAGCTCATCAAGATTCGGATTTTGAAGCAGAAATTAGTATTAATAGGCAAAATTTGGATGTGTTTCCCAATATGCTTCCCGTTATGGGAGTCATTAGTAGGCATTTTTCAGAAGAGCATAAGGCAACTGATTTTGCTGCAGCAATGAATGAGCCTGTTTTTTCTACAGCCAGCGGTAAAGTTGTTTTTGCAGGCGATAATGGTAATCTTGGGCTTGTGGTTGAAATAGACCACGGAGGGGGATTTGTAACCCGTTATGCGCATTTAGCCAGAATTTCCGCAAAAAAGGGAGCTAACGTACGTAAAAGCGAAACCATTGGCTTTGTTGGCAACACTGGAAACTCCAGTGGACCGCATTTGCATTATGAAATTATGTACAACGGAAAGTTTATGGATCCGGAATCGTATTTTTAATAAGTGGTGATTTGTGTTTGGGATAATTCAAAAAAAAGGTAATGAAAATAATCTTTGTGGCAGGGTTATAGGATATGTGAAAATTCCACCTCCGGTGCCGGGTAGTGGCATGGAAACTCCTTTTGATGCCCTTGTTAGCCCAGATGGAATTTTGGCAATACAAGGCGATTATTCCAAAACCCCAGACTTTGATTCTTTTCGCAATAATTTGCAACAATCCCTGCCAAAAGGTTTGCAAGAAATATTAAAACACATATTGGAAGACGATGAGATAAGAGAAAATTTGGACAAAGCAAAAAAAATCAGCTTTAGCGTTATTCCTCAAAAAGGAAGCGATAGGTTAGGCGATTTTTTCCCAGTGCCGGCACAACTCACGTTATTTCAATCTGAAGAAGCGTTGCTCTCTGAAGATGGTGATATTTATTTTTTGGGCGAATATGCCTCCATGAGCAGTGCCCATCTGTTCTTAACGGGTTTTCCCATAATTTATCAGGCAAAATACAGAGAACAAACAGAGTTGCAAAAAGCAAAAGAAGTAGATGAGCTTTTGTCGGAAATTGATGGCGGTGAAAAACCTAGGAGCTACGTGGAATCAGAGGATTTGGCTATTCATTTAAGCGGAGATTTAAACGGTTTTAGCGGCAATTTACTGAATCTTTTAGACACTCAGATTTTGCCCAAAATGATGTACATAATAGAGAGAAACGATAGCGATAATTTCAGAGCTGGCATAAATTCCTTCCGAAATTTTATGCATTCGTATCCTCACCAGCAAGACATTGAAAGAATGATTTCCATATTGCAAGGCATAAACGAAAAAAAATTTTCAAGCTCAAACGATTCCAAAACTCTCACACTGCTTTGCAAAAAAATTAGCGCCCTGCACCACGAAGAGTTTGAAATTTTGCCCGAAATTCAAAAGGAATTGGAGGCTATAATTGAAAGTTGAAAAATGCGAAATTGATGGTCTTTTGATTATTGAGCCAGATGTTTTTCCCGATTCGCGGGGTTGGTTTTATGAGTCGTACAATGCAGAAAAATTTAAAGCCATTGGCATAGAAACGGTTTTTGTTCAAGACAACCACAGCCGTTCCGTGAAAAACACTTTGCGCGGTTTGCACTACCAAAAAAATCCAGGTCAAGTAAAACTTGTGCGTTGCACTCACGGCAAAATTTGGGATGTGGCAGTTGATATTCGTGAGAACAGCCCCACTTACGGCAAATGGCACGCAGTGGAACTCAGTGAAGAGAACAAAAAATTCTTTTATATTCCAATAGGTTTTGCTCACGGATTTTGTGTACTTTCCGATTTTGCCGAGGTTCAATATAAATGCAGCTCCGTGTATAACGGAGCCGAAGAAGCTGGCTATGCTTGGGACTGCCCAAAGATAGCCGTAAAGTGGCCCATTGGTGAGCCTATTTTAAGCAAGAGAGATTTGGAAAACCCTAATTTGCCGCAGATTCTTCTGTAGCAGCAGCAACGCCTGTGGCTTCTACCTGTGCGTGAACCTTGCGCTCCGCTATGCGGGCGGCTTTGCCGTGCAGTTCGCGCATGTAATAGATGCGGGATTTGCGTACGCTGCCGTGGGTATCTACTACTATGGAGTCTATTAAGGGGGAGTGTATTTGAAAAATGCGTTCTACCCCAATGCCATTTGAAATTTTGCGAACGGTTACGGAGGTGCTTATGCCAGTGCCTTTGCGTTGGATAACCACGCCTTTAAAGGGCTGAATGCGGCTTTTTGCCTTGCCGTCTGCGGTTTTTTCCATAATTTTAACATTGACTGTGACGGTATCGCCAGCGCGGAAATCAAAGGTATCTTTCTTTTTGTTCTCTTGGTGCAGAGCCTCAATGTTAAGCTTGGACATAAAAACCTCAAAAATTTAGAGTTACAAATATAGTAAAAAAAAAGCGGTTTGTCAAGTTTTTATCAACTTCGCCACTATTGCGGTAATCACCAAATTTGCAAGGGCAACATTGAGCAGAATAATCCAGCCTAGGTGCATAACTTGGTCGTAGCGGAAGCGGGGCAAAGTCCAGCGGAACCATATCCACAGCCAGCAGAAAAAGCACATTTTAAACAGGAGAACCAAAATTTGGATTGCGGCTGCTATTAAGGCTGCTGCCAAACTTTCTGCATTTATGGTATTTGCAAAGTAAAAAGATGCCGCTCCAATGGCTAACAAAGCCGGCACGGAAAGCCACCCTAGCACCCTGTACAAAGCCCATTCCTTTAGGCGAATTGCTTTGTCTGCAGCCTTGGATTTTTCGTACCATTTTGCGTAGCGGCGCATTAGGAATAAAAATGCCAGAATTCCACACGCAAACACACCGCACACAATGGTGAGTGCTTGGGCACCGTGCGCCCTTAAAAAATCGGTGCTCACAAAGGGAATGCTATAACCGCCCAAGAATAATGTTGCAAGCAATGCGGAGTTTATGGCTATGTGCGCGTATTCACCCATATAGAACATGGCAAAGCGCATTCCGCTGAATTCTGTGTGAAAACCAGCCACAAGCTCAGACTCGCCTTCTGCCACATCAAATGGCGCCCTGCCTGTTTCTGCTACAAGAGATACCAAGAAAATTATGAATGCAACAGGCTGAACCAAAATTCCCCAACCGTGCGTTTCTTGCCAAGCTACTATATTTTGCAGATTAAAGCTGCCCACCAACAAGTACATACCCAGCAGTGCAAGCCCCATTGAAACTTCGTAGCTTATCATCATGGCTCCCGCACGCATACCGCCCAAGAGCGAATATTTGGAGTTAGAAGCCCAAGACCCAAGCACGGTTCCATAAACGCTTAGAGAGCCAAATGCAAAAAGCCAAAGCACACCTATATCTAAATTTAAAATTGAGCCGCTTATTTGCACCAAATTTCCGCTCCACTCAAAAACCATTGGTCCAAACCACGGAATAACCGCAGGCGACAAAAATGCCACCATAAAAGGAATTGCTGGAGCGAACTTAAACCAAAATCCATGAGCTTCACGTGGTTCAAACAACTCTTTTGTGAAAAGCTTTAAACCGTCTGCTCCATTTTGAACAAGCCCAAAAAGCCTTATTTGGCTTAAAAACGGAAATAGCGGGATGCCTGTTCTGTTAGGTCCCTGCCTATCTTGCATAAAGCCTGCCCCGCGTCTTTCCAGGGTTATCATAAGTGCTATGAAAACAAGTGGAATAAATATAAAGGCAAATTTTGCAACTGTAATGCACCATTCAATCAATGGTTTTTGCGAAATAAAATTGGTAAAGGATTCTAGCATTGTTTTTCTTTATTCCTTACTTTTTGCGCGACAAATTAGTGTATAAATTATAGCGAAAAGTACGCAAAAAATACCTGCAAAAATGCCTGCCAAGCCTAACTTGCTGGTTTCTGCAAATTTGCTTATTGAAATATTTTTCTTTTTCATATTAGGAATATAGAAAATTTATATATTAACGCAAAAATATGTTTCTTTTTTTAGCAGTTCTTTTGGTGGCAAATGCTTTTGCTGCTGAGTGGTATTCCAATGGTCCCGGCACCGAAAAATGTTATGGACCAGAAAATGGGCTTTTGGTTTGCCGCGAAATTTATAAGGAATCAGACAATTTTTGCTACGGCAAGGAAAGAGTTTGGAGCGGTTTTATAAGAGAAAGAAGAATGTACGATAGAAACATGACACTGGGCTGGTTTGATAAAAAATTAATATTTGTGGCAAACCTGAACTACAAATGCGAGTATCACGGATGGGCAAGGCGCAGGGCAGAGAACGGTTCTTGGGAGTGGAAATGCTACCTCAATAACCGCGAATCAAAAGATGAAGATTGCAGGGGATTTACCAAGCATTAGCCCAGCAACAAGCTTTGTGCCCTAGCTATAAGGTATTTGCAGTCTTCTATGTCTTTGTATTCCTTTTCTAATTCACGGTAAAATTTGCGAGCCTCACCTGCTTTGTCTTGAGAGAGCAAAACGCTTATGAGATACACATAAGTTTTTGCCAGTCGCAAAGTAGAATAATTTGATTTGTTGTCCATTATTCCATAAAGCCAAGCAAGAGCTGTGTACATGTGATTATCTATGTCTGTGTCTTTAAGCGCAAATTTGCACATCATAAAATTGCTCACAACTATGTCAAAACCATCTGTTGTTTGCTGTTCACTCATGTGCTTCAAGTTGAATTCGTTAAGCAACCAAGCTAGGTATGCTGCAGCTTTTTCTCTGGGTATTCTAAAGAAGGCGTCTTCGTCTGCGCCGGTTTGCTGCATTGCCAAGTTGCGCCTCAAGGCAGCCGCATTAGAAAGCTTGGCTCTATTTTCTGGTGTTAAATGGGATTCATAGCGCCCTTCGGGAAATACTATTGTGAACCAATCCAATCTTGTGGATGCGTAAAAACATTTTGAGCAAACTGAAACCTGATAAACAGAAAAATCTATTGCATTTGGATCTGTTGCATCTGGCTCAAATATGGGAACTATCTCTGAATCGCTCCATTTTTGCCTGTAATAATTTTCGTCTACCATAAAACCAGCTACATTATCGTGATTGCAAAGCGGGCATATCATTTTTAATGTGCGAAAATGACCTTTGCCTTCTGCCAGTCTGAAAAAAGTCCTGTTTAATTCTGGATTTATCTCGTGAAAATCGCGCTCAAATTCCACTATTGTGGAATACACCATAAATGGCGTACCGGAACTTTTCAATTGGTCTTGTATCTCTTGCGTTCCACCAAAAAATGCGACTTTACGGTTTTCTTTGCTCAACTGGTCGTAAATATTTTTGAAAAATACCACAGCGGAACCATCTATGCGTTTTGTGCTACGCAAGTCAAAAGCCATATCTAATTTTATGTCTTTAATTTCATCCATTAAAAATAGCTTGTATTTAAGCACTTGTGCAGAAGTAAATTCCTGGCCTGCGTCATAACACATATAGTGTCCGCGGGTTTGTTTATGTAAGCTCATAAGTAAAGGAAAATGTAGAAAATTTAAAAGAGGGGCAAAGGAATATTAAACCTTCCATTGCTGGCTATGGAGGTGTAACCTTCGTGAATGGGATGCAAAGGGGAGCCATCTGCAGAAAAAAGCGATTTTTCGCCTGCTAACGTGGAAAATGCACCTCCGGCTTCTGCAAAAATAAGCGGATAGGGAGCTATGTCCCAAAGCGATACCACTGGGTCCATCATAATTTCTGCCTTGCCGCAGGCAACTTGGTAATAACCAAAGCAATCTCCCCAGCCGCGGTACAGTTTTGCATTTTTGCGAATGCCCTCAAACCACTTGCCATAGCCCTTGCTCTCAATGGTGTTTATGGTTCCAGAAAGCACAAGGGAATTTTTAAGTTCGCTGGTATCTGAAACTTTCACCGCGCGACCATCGTCTGCAAAAGCACCTCCACCCTCGGTAGCCCACACTTTGCTGTTCAACGCAGGAAGCTGAATTAAGCCTGCAGTGGGAGCACCATTTCTTAAAATTGCGATTATCGTTCCGAACAATGGAACTCCATAAATAAATGATTTTGTACCATCTATGGGATCTAGCACCCATTGGTACTCTGCATTTGGTTTTTCCCATCCAAATTCTTCGCCAATAAAGCCAAATTCGGGGGTTTCTTTTTGTGCAAAATTTCGCACAAGTTCTTCGGTTTTTTTGTCTGCTATGGTTACAGGCGTTGAGTCTGCTTTCCACTCCACGTTTAAAGAGGTTTTAAAGTGTTTGAGAATTTCATTCTGGGCAATGCTGCCAGCTTGCAGAATGAGTGATAAAAGGTCTTTTTGCATTATACAATATCTTTTCCTTTAAGCCGCATATTCAGCATTAAGCCAATCAAAATCATGCAGGTTAAAACAAATGAACCTCCATAAGATAAAAATGGCAGAGGAAGCCCCGTAACCGGCATCCAGCCTATAGTCATGGCTACATTTACAACAGTGTGGAAGAATAAAATTGTGCAAGCTCCCGCAACCACCAAATTCACAAACCTATTTTCGTGCAATCTGCATATCATTATTCCTCGCCAAAGCAAAATAAAAAACAGAGCCAAAACCACAAAGGTGCCCACAAAGCCAAACTGCTCGCCCAAAACGCTAAAGATAAAATCTGTGTGTTCTTCTGGGAGGAATGAGAGATTCACTTGCGAACCTTCGCCAAAACCCTTGCCGAACATGCCGCCGCTACCTATTGCCACTTGCGATTGTATAACCTGATAACCCTCGCCTTTAGGGTCTCGCATAGGGTCTACAAATGTGAGTATGCGGCTTCGCTGGTGGTCTTTCATGGAATTCCAAGCCATTTGGCTGGCATAGCCAGAGCCTATATCCAATGCCATCACAAAAATTATTATCCACAGCGGAAACTTGAATCTTATTGAAACAAAAAACACGCTTATTATGAGCAAGTTCCAGTAAAGCGGAGAAACAGCGGAAAATATAACGCTTGCAATTGGACTCAACAACAAAAATAAATCTACCATGCGAAAACCAGCCCAGTAAAACTGAACTATGGTCATAGCGGTGAAAACCAAAGCCGTGCTCAAATTTGGTTGTTTTAACACCAGCAAGAATGGAACTATGAACAAAAAGCCCGGAACAATTAATGTTTTTGGTTCTAAAATGCTGATTCTATTTTTTGAAAGCCAAAGCGAACTAGCGAGCAGGTAAGCGATTTTTGAAAATTCCGATGGTTGAAATCTGAACCCTCCAACATCAATCCAACGACCCGCACCTTTTGAAATATGCCCCGAACCCGCAACAAAAACTAGGGCTATGATGGCAACAATATAAGCTATCCATGCAATGTTTTTCCAAAATGTTGCGGGCATAAAAACTATAACTACAGCTATTAAAGAGCCAACAGCAAAATGAATAACCTGCTTGAACCACTCGGTTTTATACCAAATTAAATCTGTGTTGCTGGTAGCGGAATACACAAGCGCAAGCCCTATGCCTATAAGGGCAAAGAGGGAAGTCATAAATAGCCAGTCTATTCTTTTCATTTTGCCTCTATATTAAAATACGCATTCAAAATTTTTTGTGCCACTGGTGCAGCCATGGCACCACCACCACCGGCATTTTCCAAAACAACTGCAATGGCAATTTCTGGAGCCTCCAGAGGAGCTACCGCAGCAAACCACGCATGAGTTTTTTCACCATGAGGATTTTCTGCACTGCCTGTTTTGCCACCCACTTTAATACCCGGAATTGCTGCGCGGCGCCCTGTTCCATGCGGTGCATTTACAACCTCATCCATGCCTTTTAAAACAAGGTCTCTAGCTTTGTCTGAAATTTTACCTTCGCTTATTTTTTCTGGTGCGAATTTTTTGAGCACTTCTCCATCTGGGCTTCTTATCTCTTTCATGAAATGCGGTTTATACAAACCTCTTCCCCAGGCTATTGAACCAGCCATTGCAGCTTGCTGCAATGGCGTTACCAAAAGCGCACCCTGACCTATGGAAATATTTAGTATTTCTCCAGAGCTCCATTTCCATCCTCTTCTCTCAAACCATTTTTCATAAGTGGCAGAATCTATCAAAAGCCCGGAACGCTCTCCGGGAATATCCACGCCAAGTGCAGAACCCAGCCCAAAACGCCTGCCTATTTCGCTAATTCTTTTGTTGCCCACATCCAAACCCAACTGGTAAAAAAACACATCGCAAGATTCTCTGAGCGCGCCAATCACGTTCAGCACGCCGTGCCCCTTTGCCTGCCAGCATTTTGCAAATCTATTTCCAAAACGATAACCGCCTATGCAAGATTTAAATTTTGAGTGCTCCGTTATTACATAGTATTCCAAGCCTGCTGTTGCAGTTATTAACTTAAAAACAGATGCAGGCGGATACACTCCGCTTATGGCGCGGTTTGTGAGCGGCTTTGCTGAGTCTAGGGCTACGGATGCCCAGGCTTTGTGAAGCTCTCTTTTTTCCAAAGAGAATATATTAGGGTCAAGTGGCGGGCGGCTCACCATTGCATAAATTTCGCCGTTTCGCGGATTGAGCGCAACAACTGCTCCTCTTAGCCCTTCTGGAATGGCATTCTCTGCCACCTGTTGAACTTTCCAGTCTATTGTTGTCACAAGGGTATTTCCAGATATAGGTTCTATAAAAGGCATTCCTTCAACAGGACCTATTTCACGCCCCATTGCATTTACCTCTATAAATTTGGAACCATTTTCTCCTCTGAATTCCTTTTCGTAACTAAATTCCAAACCCTTTTTGCCAATGCGGTCTCCCATAACATAATGCTCATTTTCTGGAAGGTCTAGTTCGGTTTCGGATATCTCGCCGGTGTAGCCAAATATGTGCGAGCCATGCGAGCCAAAAGGATAGTCCCTTCGCGATTCAGCTAAAATTTCAATCCCAGGCAATTCTTCTGCGCGTTCTTCAAAAAGCGCAATCATCTCTAGCGAAGCGTCTTCTACAAGTCTTTGCAATTTAAATTTTTGCCACTTTCCTCTTTCAAAAGAAAAAGCAAGTGTTGCGGAATCCAACAAACGTTTTCCATTGCTATATTTTATTCTCAAAAGCCTATTGAAAACAGAATCTCTCATCTCTTTTGTTTTTAATCTGCTATACAACAATGATATTTGGTAAGAAGGTCTGTTGCGAACTAAAACCACTCCATTGCGGTCTAAAATGTATCCGCGGCTTGCTTTTATATTAACTTTGCGAACGCGATTTTCCTCGGCTCTTTTCATGTTGTTTTCGTATTCAAAATATTGCAGTTGCAAAAGCCTTACAATTAAGAGTGTAAAAGCCATTGCGCACAAGCACGTAAACACGAGAGTTTTTAAGTTCATCTCGTGGCGTTGGTTTTCTGTTTCTTGAGAACTAGAGAGCATATTTTATGCCTCACTTATATATATTCATTTTCTTTTTTACTCCAAACGATAATAAGTAAAAGAAAACTACGCCAAGGATAACGGTATATATTGCATTTGGAACGGAAAGGGATATCATTGCTTGCAAAATTTCCTCTCTTTTATTTCCAATGGCAATAAAATATATCAAGTCTTTTATAAAATATGCTATGGCAAGTATAATTATTTCTAGCAATAAATTTAAATCTATAAAACTTTCTTCAATTTGCCCCACGGCAAAACCTACTATGCAATAAGAAAGCGAAAAGGCTCCAAACCATTCAATGGGTGCATAAACATCGCATAGCAAACCAGAGAAAAATCCAAATAGACAACCCGCAAGAGTGCCGTGCCTAAGTGCTGCTATAACTGTTAAAATCAAAAGAAAAGAGGGCTGCGCATTCAATATTTGAATTTGCGGAATAATGACTGTTTGCAAAACAGCAGCCACAAAAAACAAAATTAAATATAAAATAAAATTAATCATACTCCTAGTTCTCGTCCCACACAATCCAATCCGTATTTTTTCTAATAACAAAAACTTCTTCCAATGATTCTATATGTTGCAATAATTTAATGCTTCCAACGCTGAGTACCTCAGAATGATTTTTATCCAATTTGCTAACAACACCAACGGGAATTCCTTTTGGGTAAATGCCGCCAAAGCCAGAAGTCACAACGGTATCGCCGGGCATTAAATCTGCGTAACTTGAAACTTGAATTTGAATGTCGCCGTTATTTTTTGAAAACACCATTCCAAGTACTCTTGAACGCTGTGAAATAACAGAGGTTCTTGAGTTTGGGTCAGAAAGGAGCTGCACCATTGAATGATGAGGAAAAACTTTTGAGACCTTGCCAACCAAGCCATCCACTGTGAATACGGGCATCCCATAAAAAATGGAATCTGTTTCTCCGTTGTTTATCACAACGGTTGTCATATATGCACCCGGATTATGACCTATTATTTGAGTTAAAGAAATTGGATAGTTCCATTGATTCTCAAACAGCAGAAGTTTTTTTAGCCTTTCGTTTTCAATGGCGTATTCTTTGGCTAAATTTATTTCCAGCTTTAGTTTTGCATTTTCTTTTTTTAGTTTTGCATTTTTTTCGCTGAGGCTGCCCATGTACAAAACATAAGAAACAGCAGATTGCGGCAAATAAAAAACATTGGACAAAAGAAAATCTGCTACGTTTTGTTTGTGCTTAACCTGCGCAAGCAGCATATATAAAGAAAAACATACAAGCAAAGCAAAAATGACTGCTCCTCGCGCCCATTTACATGCCTTGATTATATATTGTATTAAATTCATTATACCGAAGACGCCATTAGGACCTTGCAATTACGGTAATAATCCAAATTTTCCAAAATTCTTGCTGTGCCTTTGCAAACACATAATGGAGCATCGTCTATTACGCTAACGGGTAGCCCTGTTTCGTGACGGAGCTTCGCATCCAAGCCTCTTAACAAGCTTGTACCACCAGCCATTATTATGCCTTTGTCTAAAATATCGGCAGAGAGTTCTGGAGGAGTGCTTTCCAATGCTTTTTTTGCTGCATCCACAATTTGGAAAACAGATTCGCTCAAAGCTTCTCTTATCTCTTCGCTTTTAATAACTATTGTGCGCGGAATGCCAGCAGCCAAATCTCTACCCTTAACTTCCATTTCAAGCTCTTTTTCGAGAGGGAACGCGGAACCGATTTTCTTTTTGACATCTTCGGCTGTAGACTCGCCAATCAAAAGCCCGTGGGTGCGCCTCAAATAACTTACAATGGCATTGTCCATTTTATCGCCGCCAACGCGCACAGAAGATTTGCAAACCAAGCCACCAAGCGAAATAACGGCAACTTCCGAAGTTCCGCCTCCGCAATCTATAACCATGTGCCCAGAGGGTTCTGCAACTGGAATGTTCATGCCTATAGCTGTAGCCATTGGTTCTGCTACCAAGTGAACCTCTCTGGCTCCGGCTGCTCTGGTTGCATCTAAAACCGCCCTTTTTTCCACTTCTGTTATTCCAGAGGGAACGCCTACCACAACCCGTGGCTTAACCAAAAATAGCGGATATCTTTGAACGCGGCTTATAAAATACTGGAGCAGAGCCTCCACTAAATGGTAATCTGCTATAACGCCGTCTTTCATGGGGCGCACGGCAACAATTTCATCGGGGGTGCGTCCGAGCATTTTCTTTGCTTCGGCACCTATGTATGTAACCCTTTCGCTTTTTCTGTCTACAGCGACAACCGTAGGCTCATTAATAACTATGCCTTTGCCCGACACGTGAACTAAGGTATTGGCAGTGCCTAAATCTATGCCTATGTCGCAGGAAAACAATCCGAACATATAAATTCCTCTGTTAAATTGAAGATTAATATAGAAAAAATGTTGGGACTTCAATTGCCAATGTGCTGAATTTCGTCATCGATTTTTACCAAGGCACGGTCTCTGCTGGAGAAGTCTTGCGAGGTGATAAAACTGGAAATCCCCAGGTTTTTTATCTTTTGGGAATACTTTTTCTTTAAAAAACTATTTATGCTGCCGGTATCTGCCAATTTAAGGACTTCAGCCGAAATTGCCCTTGCTTCGTCGTAATTCACGGAACGGATTATTTTTTTGCATTCCATAATGCACCAAGAAGACATGGAAAGCTCGTCTACCCCAAGCCCTACCAAAAGCAGGGTACTCAGCGGGTCAGATGCCATTTCGCCGCAAACACTAACGGGAATGCCTTCTTTGTGGGCAGCTTCAACCACCAACTTTATTGACCTTAGAACTGCTGGGTGGTGAGGTTCATACAAAGAGGCTATTTTTCCATTAGACCTATCCACGGCTAGGGTAAACTGAATTAAGTCGTTTGTTCCAATGCTCAAAAAATCCACCCTTTTGGCTATTTCTTCAATAATTATCACAGCAGAGGGTATTTCTATCATGGCACCCAATTCAATTTTAGGAATAGAATGCCCTTCTGCCTTTAACTCTAAGTAGCATTTTTCATAAATTTCTTTGGCTTTTTCAAGTTCGCCTATGCTAGATATCATGGGGAACATTATCTTTAAGTTGCCTTTGCTGCCAGCTTCTATAAGAGACCTCAACTGCTCCCTAAAAATATCCTTGCGGTCTAAGCAAAGCCTTATGGAGCGCCAACCCATGAATGGATTGGATTCAACCTCTGCATTCACCAAAGACAGCATTTTATCGCCGCCAGCATCCAAGGTTCTTATGGTGACCGGCAGAGGGTCTAACTGGTTAACAACTCTGCTATAAGCCTCTACCTGTTCTTTTCTTGTTGGCAGTGAGTTTCGCCCAAAGTAAAGAAACTCGCTACGGTAAAGCCCAACTCCAGAGGCTCCAAAAGAGGTTATTTCGCTTGCTTCTTCGTATCTCTCTATGTTTGCGTTTAATCTTATGTACTTTCCATCCATTGTTATAGGCTCTAGGTCCCTCATGGTGAAAAGCTCTAATTTCTGGTTTTGAAAAACCTCTATTTGCTTTTTATATTTGCTTATATCGTTTTCATCGGGGTTAATTATAACTATTCCATTGGTGCCATCCAATATGAGCAAATCATTTGATTTAACAGATTCCGATAAATTTCCAAGCCCCATCACCGCTGGTATTTGCATTGAGCGGGCAAGTATTGAAACGTGGCTCGTTACGCTGCCAGAATCTATGGCAAGCCCCAGAACTTTGCCCTTGTCAAAGTTCATGAGCATATTGGGACCTATGGAAAACCCTGCAAGCACGGCACTCTCTTCAATATCTTCTTGCAAAGCAAAATTGCTTTCGCTGCTGTTGAGGCATAGCAGCACGCGGTTGTAAATATCTTTTAAATCTTGAGCGCGCTCTTTTAATATTCCTTCGCTGTTTTCAAAATTCTCAATTAAACTTTGCATTTTAATATGAAAGGCATAACCAGCATTCCACCTCTCGTCTCTTATCAAAGAAATAACACCATCTATTAAAAACGGGTCTTGCAAAATCATAAGATGTGAATCAAAAATTTCCGAATCTTTTTTGCCAATCGTTTGAAATGTGATGTCGCGCAGGTTTGAAATTTCTCTTTTAACCTGCATAATTCCTTTGCGGAAAAAATCTATTTGACTTGCAGTTCCTTCTTTTGAAATTTTATATTGAGAAACAACAACTTTTTGGCGAACAATCAATTTTGTTTTTGCAATTACGTATCCGGGCGAGGCAGCCTGCCCAATTAACATTTTCCTTTGATTTGTGTCTTGTTTAGGTAGCATCTTCGTAGAATTTGTTTTTGAACAACTCTGTTAAGTCGTCCGCGATTTTTTGTTCATCATTTCCATTTATTATAAACTCAATTTCTGCACCAGGTTCAATAGCTAACATCATTAAATTCAAAATAGATTTTGCGTTCACTTTTTGTCCAGAATATAAAAGGTCCACAGAGCTTTGCGCAGAGCTTGCTATATTGACTATATGCCCAGCGGGTCTTGCATGAATTCCAAGCGTGTTCTGTACTTTTAGTTTATGGTTTATCATATAACTAGACCTTAAAAGAAACTTATGTTGATATCTAAGCCGTCTCTTATTATAAGGCGAAAAAGACTATCTGCCGAGTGTACTGTTGTAGATAAATCATCGTGTAGTTTGCGGTCGTTGAGCAATATGCCAAGCGTGTTGTTTTTGGTTTCTAGTTTGCTGGTTAATGCCAAAACTCTTCGCACTGTGGTATCTGCCTCGTAGAGTAAAACGTTTGTATTGCCTAGCAAACTATTTGCGTCTGCAACAAGTTTTTTTAAGGGTTCCTTGTTTTCGTCTAGAATTTCGTTTACCTTTCTTGTTGCGCCAGATAACCCAACTAAACTGCCTTGCAGCACAGGCTCTACTCTTTGAACCAGATTGTTTGTTTGGTCTTCAAGGTCTTCGGCTTTTTCCAAAATGCGTTTAAACCTGTCTCTGAAATCTTGAGTAGCTAGGGTGGAATCCAGAATTGTGTGCGCAAGGTTCATCACTATCTTTGCACTGTCTAAAACTTCGCCAGCCATTCCCATAACCTCTGCTATGCCAGCATCAAAAGAACCCTTTATGGTATCGCCTGCGGAAAAATACTTTGTGGAATCTCCAAGGAGCATTCCAATTTGCCTCTCGCCCAAAAGCCCTATATTCTGCACCCTTATATCTGAATCCACCGGAATTTTAATATCATTTCTAACAGAAACCCTCACTAGAACGCCATTTTTGTGCAAAGCTATATTGTTTACCTTGCCAAGTTTAACTCCATTTATTTTAACAGCATCGTCTTGGGCAAGAGTGCTAACCTGATTAAAACGCAAATAGTAGGTTAAAAAAGTTTCGCGGGGGTCTTTATCGTTCAAAAAGAATATGCCAAAAATGAGTATTGCAACAGCTACAACTATTACGAGTCCTACAATTAGGTAAAGTGTGTTGTCTTTTTTCAAAGAATGAACCTCCGCTATGAAATGTAGAAAATTATATGTTCGTCTATAAAATCGTTTCCGTTGAATTTTAGCCCAAAGAATTTGTTTATTTTTTCTAAAGAGAATAAATAGGGGGTGCTGCTCCAGCCTTTGTCTTCTTCTTCAATGGTGGCTTTTGTGCCGGGGAATTTTGCAATGGTTCGCTCGGCTATGCTTTTCCAGCTTATCCATTCCGTGCCAAGCCCAAAGAACACCTCTTCGCTCAAATCGCTCTCAAGAACTGCCGAATATAACTTTGCGAGCTGCGAGGCGTGGATGAATTGGGTGCCATCGTATTTTGTCAAGTGAATAACCTTATTTTCTTTTGCCGCCTGCGCTATGTTGAAAAATCTGCGGTCGGGCTGTGATATTCCGTCTGGAAAAGCTTGGTGCCCAAACGTGTAGCCAGGGCGGATTATATTTCGTTTCATTTTTGAACTTGCCCCAAGTACATAAGCCTCCCCAGCCGCCTTGGTAGCACCGTATAAATCAAGCGGTTTGCAAACCATCTCCTCATTTGAATGGTGCCGAATTTTCCCGAGCGCAGCGGTGCTTGAGGTATAGATAAATTTTTCGCAACCAGCTTTAGCTGCAAGCTCCAAAAGCAAAACAGTTGCAGTGGTATCTTTTGCAAGCATTTCAAGAGGCGTTTCTCCCCATCCAAGCGCAATATGAACGCAAGCATCGCACCCTTCAAGCCCTTTTTCTATAGCCTCTGCCTCTAGCAACCCCGCATGTATCATTTCAACATTTTTATGACAGGCAAGGCTTGGAATTTTGTTGGGATTTCTAGCCAATATTTTTAAAAAATGCCCCTGCTCCAAAAACTCTTTAGCAACAAAATGCCCTATAAATCCCGTGCCTCCCGTTAGAAAAATGTTCATTTTGTTATGCAATTTTCCATCCATTCAAAGTAAGGGGGGTAAGCACCAACTCCTTTGAAAAACAAAACTTCGGGCAGTTCGTAAGGGTGTCTATCAATAATGGCTTTTTCCAGAGCCTCATGGTGGTAGGTAGGCGCTTTGCATATAAGCAGAACCTCGTTTTCTTCTTCTATTTTGCCCTTCCATTTATAAATGGAGTTTATAGGCACAAGCTGTACGCAGGCTGCAAAACAATTTTCCACAAGCTCCCGTGCCATTTTTTTTGCGCTTTCCATGTTGGGCATTGTGGTTGTACACATCATTGGGTGAGACATGGGGGCAATATAGTAAGTATGGAACGCAACAGGGCTTTGGGTGCAAGGTCTAGAAAAAAATGTTAAAAATGCTGATAAACCGC
>Ga0182472_100014_pt1 | contig 17249 bp, 9 predicted proteins | sample TergutNc150P3_FD_120804 | JGI IMG/M metagenome (GOLD analysis project Ga0182472, IMG submission 120804)
CACGTTCTTAGCTTGAAAAAATTATCTAGATTAGATAATGAGAGACTGCGTGAATGGTTAAGGTTCATTAACTCGGAGAAAAGAGAGGAATTTATGGATTTGACAGGAATAGATCCAGTGTTTGTGAAAGCAGTAGAGGTTTTGGAGACGTTTAGTGCTGATGACCATAACCGTATGCTTTACGAGGCTCGTTTGAAGGAGTGGCGGGATAATAAATCTAGGATAGATGGGGCTAGGGCTGAGGGAAGACAAGGGGGTATGCAAGAATTGGCATCTCTTCTGGAAAGCGGAGTTCCCCTAGCTGAGGCTAAGAGAAGGTTTGGATTAGGCTAAATAACCCCCTCGCGGGGGCTTTTTAGAAAACTCGGAAAATCTAATTACAAGCTGATCGTATTTTTGGGGTTCCAGTTTTATTAGTTACAGATAGCCAAGCCCCCGTTGTACCAGCAGGACAAGCATTGGATTCGCAAAGTGATGTACCTGATGTACACGATATAGATTTGGAACTACCATCACTACAATTTATTGTACCTTGCAAAGAACCGCTAGTAACATCATTTATAATCCTAAGAGGAAGCCCACTATTACTACTTCCATTCCAAGCAGTAGAAGAGCACGCATTGGTTAAGTTTAAACAAGCCCCTATTGTGGGAGCATTATTATCGCCAAAAGTGCTATTAGCACCACAAGTTGAAACAGCTGCCTTTTTTATGTTAATGCTGCCGCTGCACTGAATTCCATTTTTATCGCTAGATGTGCCAAAAGTTAGAGGATTTCCATCACAAGAAATTGCATACATGCGAACAATTCTTCCATCTCCTTCAGAGTAAAAAGTGTGAGATGTGGAAGAGGAGCTATTCCACTTGAGGTCACTATTAGGAGTGCCAACGTCACCTGCACTAGTTACATTGAATTTAACACCGCTAACAGATGCATTTCCGCAGCTTGCTGTTGGTGCTGGTACGCTTACGCTGCCAGTAGAAAGGAGTGTGTAATTACCGCTGCCACTAGGGTTACCTGGAGGGGAGGTACAAGTTGGATTTGCTACGGTAATATTTCCGCAGCTGGCATTTACATTGGTTGAACCGCAATTAACAGATACAGAAATTGTATAGGTACCAGGAGCTTGTGTACTTGCGTAATAGGCGTTTCCACCATTTTGCCAGTTGCTGGCGGCGTTTGTGGGCAAACCAACAGAACCTGTTGAGCTGAAAACTGGATTGCTTGGGGTTGTCCCGTTGTTGCAAGTGATTGTTGGAGAACCAATATTTTCGCCTTGGGTTACGGAAGTTTTCGCTAAATTGCAAGTAGCAGAGACTGAAGCAGCATCGCAACCGCTTACTACATCAATAGTGCCACAGAGTACTCCATTTTTAGCATTAGCTGAACCTAAAGTCATTGTATTTCCATTACAAATAATTTCGTACATATAAATGTCTTTACCTGCGCCTTGGTTAATAGACTGAGCTGTTGGAGAAGTTTTGTGCCAATTAGTGAGTGGATTTTGTGATACATCAGCGTGATTTGCGGAAGTAATATTGAATTTAGCACCGCTGGGAGATACGTTATTTCCACAACTAGCTGTTGGAGGTGCTACGTCCGCAGCACAGCTTGTATTACTACTATTACAAGTATATACATAACATGTTCTTCCCACACTGCAAGTAGGAGTATAGTTGCTACTGGCAGGGCAAGTAATTACTTCAACAATGTTGCCAACCCACGCCGTTGAGAAACTTCCACCCCAGAACCAGTCAGAGTTACAATCAGCGTGGTTATTTTTGCATTTATAGCATGTATTACCGCTTTTCAGGCAGGTAGTATCTGGGTTCGAAGGTATAGTTCCATAAGGTGTTAGAGGGTGTGTTAAGCAATTTCCTGTATTGGTTGCAGCGCAAGCACTGTTTTTGTTTGCACTGACAATGTCTTTCCAGCCATCGTTATTATATGTATTTATGTTTCCTGTTTTTAAGTACACATAATAGCCACCATCTTTAGGAAGTGGTTTTGAATTAAGAGGGCACGAATTCCAAGAACCGCCGCAAGCATTTTCTACACCATTTATGGCAACCGTTGAATTCAAATTTGGTTGAATTGCGGTAAAATTGCTAATGAACACGCATTTCCCAACATTTGGTGTGTTAGTTGTATTATCCAAAACGTTTGAAATTGCTGCACCACCGCAGAAACTAGGTTGATAGTCGCAACCATAATTGCTTTCTACGGTTAATCTGTTTGTGCAGGTCACGTATGTGCCGCACCCGTTGTACATTGCTTCTATCTCGTATTTACCTGTGTCAAGCTGGGGCACAGAGGAGGAAGACCCCTTCACTCGGAAACTTAATGGGCCATTGCTGGAACTGCAACCACCGATGAATGTCACGTTAAAATCACTAGCTGAAAGGTTTTGACCCTTTTTGATGCTTGTTTTGTTCAGAGCGCATGATATTGATTTTTCTGGAGCAGTCACCAATCCTATGGTGGTGTTTGCAGTTGGATTTAAAATGAAGCTCTCGCCCGTTCCGGGGCCAACTATGCCATCCGCTGTAGCCGTGGTACAATTCGTCTTATTGATGCAATAGCCTTTGAGTGTAGTGCTTGTCACCACATAATTCCCTTTGTGGTAAACTGTATCGCCACAATTTTCACCACACGAAATATCTTGCCCAGCCATAGAAGAAGTGAGGTTCACTGTTCCACCATTGACTGTCAAATTGTACTTTTTCCATTCCAAACTAGCTTCAAATGATGTCATGCTTTCTCTAATAGTAAAGGGGCCCCCACTCCCAGCGGTACCGGTTGGAATTTTGCAGGCTTCGCCAGTGTTGCTTATTGCCCAAGTTGCCAAGCTGTTCAATTCACATTCCCACTCATTATTTGGGCTTGTTATTCTCTTTCCATCGCAGGCAACATCAACCCAGGTTCCAGTGGGCATATATTGGCTTGGGCAGTCTCTCCAAGTACCGTAGTTGTTATTTCTCCTTATTTTTCCATTTGCGCCGCTACCAAAGCTTATCATAACTTTGTTGTTTGTTTTGCTAATGTTTTGACCTCTTAGGCTCAAAACTATAGAACTATTCTCAGGGTTGCTCCCTGGGCAAACTTGAAAAGTACGAGATGGTCCTAGTGGTATTGGATAGGATTTGGAGAATCCATCGCAATCAAGGTTATCGCATTTCCATCCAGAACCAGTGCCAGATTCCACTATCACATCTACATCAAATGTCTCTTCTGTGGTTTTATTTGTGGACAAAGACACAGTTGCGCAGTCAGAAGTTCCTTTTTTTATTAATGTTTTTGATGTTAGAATGCTCACTTGCACTTCTCCTTTGCTCACTTGCACGTAGAAATCAGAAACGATGTTGTTGCTGGATTTGCATTCGTACATCCCTTCTTCTTTACTGGTAATAAGTGAACTTCCTCCTACTTTGGTGCAGGTTGTTGTTTGTTGGTCTTTGTTGACTTGTCCATTGTTCATAAACATATAGGAATAATAATTTTTGGAAAATGTTTCGTCTATATCCAATAGAACAAGGCGAGGCATCACTAGAACTGTGCGTTTTACATAATCAGACGAGGTTGGTTTTGAATTGGTGCTTACATCTTTTGTTTCTAGCTTAACCAAAAGGCGGCTCGCTACGGGAATGTAACGATTGTCTTTGATGTCGTCTTGTTGTACAAGAAGTGGTGGTGGGGTAGTAGTGCCGCAAAGCAAATTCTTATAACTTTCTGGCATTGACAATGCTCCTGCCTGAATTAATGATTTGTAGAGTGCATCATTGATTTCTATTCCTGCATCGGGCAAATTTTTTGTAACTTTTGCGCCATTTGCTAAGAAAACAGCTCCGTTAATTGTGCCATTGCCACTGGAACCAGCTATGTCTTTTTCGCTGAATATGAAATAATTGCGTTTGCACGGAGATTTTATGTTCTGACAGTCGGAGTTTAAGGGCATATCGCCAGTAGCACCTTCTTTTAAATATATGAATACTTTTGAATCAGAGGTGGTTGCAGGCAAATATGTTTCGTTAGTCAGTTTTTCTTCAAACACAAATATAAAATTCCCGTCAAATGCTTTATCGGGTTTATATCCTCCTGGATTTACCACTCTAATAACCAAGAATTGTTCTGTGCTATCTTCCGGGAACAATATTTTTTTCGGGTCACCATTAGGCTTTTTATTCAACGCTGCGTAACATTCATTGGCAGATGAAACAAAATTTTTGCTATTGGTTCTATAGCCCCACCACGAATGTAAACCTTTGTCGTTGGCAGAATTGCCATTGCAGTCACCAGATTTTCCTTTTATCTTGTCCATGCAATTATCTTTATCCAGTACAAGGCGAATGCAGTCATCTGGCAAAACGTCAAGTTTTTTTACTTTCGCTAGGCTATCCACTAGGCTTTCCAATCGTTTACCTCGTTTTAGCCAATCATCCTTGGTTGCTTTTGGCACTTCAAGAGGGTCGGGAACGCATTTTTCAGCATATCTCGTCTTATCGTTTTTAAAGCAGTTCGTTGTTATTTGAGAGGCAAGCTCTGGCAGAGGGTTTGCACCTTCGGGCTTGTTGTCTTTAGTAGGTTGTGTTGTTCCATTGGCTTTGCTTGAAAAATAAGCGGAAGGTGAAGTCTGATAGTAACGCTCACCAGTCCTATCATTATCGCAAAGATTTGTAGTTTGTCCGATAAGTAAGCATCTTTTTATGTCTTCTGGAGGAATCAAAAGAGCTGCTTTACTAGAACCACCCAAATATTTCAAATTACCGTAACCATTACTACTAGCAGTACCTTCAAATACTTTGTCTAAACTCCATAGACTGTCGCCTATTTCCATTTTTGGGTCATTTTTTAACCTAATTTTGGGAATAGAGGATTTGGGATTTTCTGTAAGCGTTCCTTTATCGTCTAGTTTATTTTTCTCAATAACGAAATTTCCTTTTATAGATATTGGATTGCTATTTTCAAGAGTTAAATCTCCACCCAAAGTCACGTTTCCATGAACAATAAAACCTTCATATTTTATACCACCATCTGCATAAAGATTCTTTCGGAATTCTAAACCTTTTTCAGTGCCAGAGAGAAGGCCACCTATATAAGCGTTTCCGCATACATTGAATCCTTTTGCTTTCCAATAACCAGCCACGTACAAATCGCCTTCTTTGTCATTAGGGTTCTTTTTGCAGCCAATGTTTTTTTCGCCGTTACTTTGCACTTCCATATTTCCCGTAACTATCAGAGTTTTGTTGCTGGATATTCCTTTACCATTGAAATCTCCGTTTATCACTCCCGAAGAAAATCTTCCTTGTGTATTTGCTTCTAGCCCACCGAAAAACGCATAGTGTTCAGGATTACATACACTTGTATTTGGTGGTGGCGGCGGTGGCGGTACCTGAATTGTCAGTTGATACAAACCATCTACGCTGAAAATTGCTTTTTGGCTAACCTCTGAACCATCTCGTGCTTTGCCTATGCTCAAAAATTCCAGTTTTTTTTGTCCATTTGTTTTTAAATCTGCACCCGTCAAATACACTTCGTATTTTTGCTCTTTGTTGCCGCCAACTGTGCCAAGCACGTTGTTTTGCGGGTCTGTTAGATGAATTGGTAGAAGAGTGGTTTTTTCGTTTCCTGTTGCTAGGTCATATCTATATTGATACAGCACTTCGCCAACATCTCCAGCTTTATTGGTAAGCCACGCTTGCACTGCATCTAAACCCGATTCGCTTGCCTGATAAGCCTCGCTGCGCTTTAGCCTTGCTGCGCTGGAGAAATTCTCCGAGCCAATCAACTTGAAAACCACAACGCTTGCAGTGGTTGCCGCAAGCATAAACATAAGGACTGCAATTAGCGATATTCCCGACTTAGTTTTCATAAATCCTCCTAAAGGCTAGAGCCTACGGCTGAAATTCCGTTGTTTGGGGTTAGTATCACCATACCTTTTTCACCTTTTTCATCTTTTGTAAAAGTCCCGGATTTTTCTCCCTTGTGTTCAAGTTCCAAAATCATTTCAAAAGCCTTTGCGTTTTTCTTTTGCTCGTATTTTTTTGAAATATCGGCAGCTTCTGTTCCATAATCAGGTTCGTCTTTTGGAAAATGGAAAGCCTCATCGCTTTTGCGGAATACGTTGAAATTTTTGAATCTGAGAGTGCCTTGATGCGCCTTGGGCGAGTAAAAAGCAAAGGTGAGCGCGATGCTGGCAGAGATTTTTTCTGGGGGAGGTATTTGATTTTCTGGGTTAGGTATTTGAGGTATAGTAAATTCAATGTGTCTCAGCAAATTGTCATGGGATTGCGGAGGGTAAATGAGAACATCGGGTGGCATTGCGAGTGTGGGATAATCACTTTGTCTAAGCCCCACCGCCAAATGGTCTTCTCCAAGCAAAAATTGGGTGCTGATTGAGTCGCCATATTCATCTCTTACAAAAGGCATTTCAAATTCAATGGCATAAGTTTCGCCTTGGAATAATTCAAACTTCCTGCACTGACCAGCTTCTTCAAGGCAAAGCACAGCTTTTTTTCCCCCCCCTGTTTGTGGATTTTTATCAAAGATGCCACTTACTACCACTGTGTTGTTTCCTACTTGTTCAGCTCCTATGCTCACTATGTCGTTATTGTTGCTTTGTTGTGGTAGAAAACTGAACTCGTCATCGATGTTTGATGTGAAAAGGATATCGGTAGCGGAACTAGGACTGATTCCTGGTTTGCTCGGGAAAAACTCCAGCCTATTGATATTGCTGCCCATTAAAACTGTTTCGGGTTTATCCGTTGGGCATTCGGCATTTTGAGTACCGCTAACAGTTTTGCAACTGCGGTAAATATTTCTGTCTTTTAAATACCAATTTATTTCCCTAACGCCATCATAAGAACCATCTGGTTTGAAAGCCATTTTTCTGAAAAAAAGGTTGTCGCGACCAGCATTAAGTTTATAGGAACTATAATCGTTAGGGGGTTCCATATAAACATTTTGGTCAACTTTAACTTGGTAATTATTGCTGGCATCTTTATCCCCATAAGCTTTTGTGCCCATTTGCAAAACGTCTTCTTTAATCAACTCAGATATCCTGCCAACTTCTTCGCTGTTCTTAACCATATTCTGGCTGCGCACACGCATTTTGGTGGAATCGCTAAAAACACGCCCTGCCACAACTATTACGAAGCTCATTATCATCATATAGACGAGGAGTTCTATGAGAGTGAATGCTCGTTTCATATTCACCTCACTACCTTTGCAACTTCTACTTTTTGCCATGAATTTTTAAATTTCCACTTAACAGTTGCTTGAAGGCTTTTGGCATAAGTGCTGTTGAGTGATGATGGTTCAAGATTTGTTTTATCTGTGGTTTTTTGCTCGTTAGACAAAAGTTCCACTGCAACTATGTAGTTAATTGGCGCGCTTATGTTGCTTGGTGCGTTTGCGCTACCGGAATTACCTTCAAAGTTGTATGTGTATTCGTTTGTACAATATACCAAAGATTCTTTGCCATCGTATTCCTCTTTTGGGCATATATTTTGTGGTTGTTTTTGAATTGAATATATACCCACAGCTCCGAGCGAATCTAAAACGTGCTGTGCGATGAAACTGGCTGCATCTCGCGCCCTAACTCTCAACACGCCTTCTCTGTTTCCCGTTTGCAACTTGTTTAAGCCAATAATCAAAAAACCTAGTACCAACGCGGCTATTACAACTTCAAGGAGACCAAAGCCTTTTTTCATAAAGCCTCCCAGTTTGCATTGTTTGGTCTTTTTATGCAAGCGATAAGAGAATTTTTGCTATTTACTTTCACTGCCGTACCGCAATAACCTCTGGAATCGCAGGCAACAAAATAACCTTGGGTTTTTATTGTATTATCTTCACTCTCTATAACAATGCTGGAAATGCCGATTTTCAGTTGGGACTTTGCACCTTTATTAAAGGATACAAGTTGTTGAGCATCTTTTTCGCAATTAGGTATTGGTATATTGGCGCGATTTCCAGAAAAACCGCTTCCCAGCGGTTCTGAAGCCGCTACGCTATTGCTGCCTTCTGGCGTGTATTGTATCACCTTATCATTTATTGCAATGGTGACAGTTTTGTTCAGCCTTTTTCCATCCAATAAGGCTCTTTCTGTAAAAGTCCTCATTGTTTGCGCAGTTTCTTTGGCGCGGTTTATGGAAACCAATTCCATTAGGTTAGAATAGGCAAGCGTAGCGAGAATGCCAATGATTATGACAACCACCATCACTTCTATCAGCGTAAACCCGCCGTCAATTCGCCATTTTTTTTGGATAACTGCCGCGCCGGCAGTTAGCTAAAATATCGCTCGTTCAAAAATTTTACCCATTCTTTGTGAACTTTAACCATTCCCTCAAAACCCGCATCGCTTTCGCTAAAAACAAAATCTGCGTAGTGTTTTAAGGTGATGTTTATGCTCTTGTGGCCGAGCATCTTAGAGACTCTAACTACGTCAAAACCCGCACTCAAAGCCTGACTTGCGAATGTGTGTCTGAACCTGTGGCAATGTATGTTTTTTATTCCAGTTTGCAAGGAGCATTTTTTGAGCAGTTTTTGGCTTTTGAGATTAAACTTGCGACCGTTGTTTTCTACGAAAATATGCGCTCGCTTGTAAATTTCAAACATAGTGCTGCTAATGGGAATTTTTCTGGCTCTGTGCTGCGTTTTTGCATCTATAACCCCTGAAATTTTTTGTGGAAACACAAATAACATTTTCTCCTTGATATTCCACCACTGACTTGTCATAAGGGTAGCCGCTTTGCTCTCTATGCCGGTCAAGAGCATAAGCAGGATCATATCGTGAATATGGGGGTATTTTTTTAACCATTTTAAGAGAATTTTGCACTCTTCAATGGAAAAAGGAGTCACCAGTCTGGTATTCTCACTGGTTTCCGTTACGTTTATTTTTTCAAAGGCAAAATTCGGTGCTTGCCCAAGGAATCTTTCTGCAAACTTTATGATTGACCTTATTCTCAAAAGCTCCTTGTTTATGGTGGAGGCAGATTTTTTGCCTCGCCATTCCGCGTAACCCCTTGCTTTTTCTCTGGTTAAATCGCCATAATAAACTATTTTTTGACTGGAAAACCAGGTTTTTATTGTGCAAACCTGTTTTTCAACTTGGGTTTTCCAACTTCCTTTAGCTTTGGCTGTTTTAGCGAAATCTGCAAGGTAATTTTCCAGTATTTCGCCCCACTCGATATGCTTTTCTCTTAGGTCTGTAATGCTCACGAGAAAATCACCTAAAATTAACTTTTTTTCCAAAAAAAGCCCTCCTAAATTGAGTTTTTGTCCAAAAAATAATATATATTTATATATATAGGGATAGGACAGTTTGCTATGAAATTCGCCATTTACAAAACTTCTGGGCGGGCTTTGAGAAAAGCCGGCGCGGCAGTTTTAAAAAATGGAGGGATTTGTAGGGGATTTACGCTGATAGAAGTTATGGTGGTTGTGATAATCATTGGCATTCTCGCTACGCTTGCCTATTCTAGCCTCACGGAAATGATATTTACTAACCGTGCTAAAGAAACGGCGCAGTTAATGAGAACTTTCGCAGAAAGAGCCTTGAGCGATAGCAAAAGGCTGAATAAAGTTGTCACCATTGCAATAACTAACAACAAAACCATGCAATACACGCCAGATGGCGGCACAACCGTCACAGAGCCACTTGGTAATTTTTCCAACAGCTCAACTGTGCCAACTTGTGGAAATGGTCCCAATCCCAGTGATTATGTGTCTTTCAATAACGGAGCCGTTTCCCAATTGAAAGTCGGCATTTCTGGCATTGCTCTTGCAGGCAATGGTAATTCCGCAAAAACCCAAGGTTATTTTGTTGCCTGCGATGCTAAGGGTTATTGCAGCGCGACTGTGAAAGTAAATGCCAAAAATTCTTTTGTTGCTTGCATAAAGAGACCAAAAAATACAAACTGGGAGACTTTATGAAAAAGGGCTTTGGTCTCCTTGAAGTTATGGCTGCGGCAGTTGTGCTGGGCTTTCTTATTGTTGGGCTAAACCTTTTGCAAAAAGGCAATAGAGAGGCTGTTTTAAGGATTCGCACAAGAGATGCCGCACAAATTATTGCACAGAATTTTATAGACAACCTAAGCCAACAAGGCATTTCGTCTGTAGGTATAACTGATGATGCTGGTAAAGATACAACCGTGTTGTATAAATGGGAGGGCAATAACAGCACAATAGTAGATGAAAGGACCTACACCATAAAATACAAAATAAAGGTAGTAGAAGACTTAAACTCTACGGAGCGCAGCAATTACACAAAAAATGCTGGAACAGATACTACTCATTCAACAGCAAAAAAAGTGGAATTGGAAGTTAGCTGGCCCTTTAAAAATTCTACGCAACACATAAATGTTTCGAGGGTAATAAAATGAAACGCGCATTCACTCTCATAGAACTTCTCGTCTATATGGCGATAATGAGCTTCATAATAATTGTGGCAGGGCGGGTTTTTAGCGATTCCACAAGCATGAGAGTTAGAACTCAAAATATGGTAAAAGCAACGGAGGAATTGAATAAAGTTGTTGCGATTATAAAAGAAGATATGAGCCAAATGGGAGCAAAAACATATAGAGTAAGCCAAACCACTGCAACTACTGAAAGAAAAGATACTATAAAGGGCATACATGTTGGCTATTCTGGTGCCAATGAACTTTTGCTGAATGAGGATGTGTACATAAAGAAAGATGAACCGAGCAAAGATATTAGTTCTTTTAATTTAAAACATCGCTATGAGCTTGCAAACGGAAATGATAGCATAGCATTTAAAAAGATTATTTTAAATGCCGATGGCAAAAATATGGGTGTTCGTCTGATTAGCTGGGCACTTAGAGCGGACAGTACTTTGTATCGCCGTTGCGCGACAATTAATGAAACGAATTACGTTGCTGCTGACGATGACGAGGCTTCTATATGCAAGGAAGACGATTTAGCTAAAGCAGAAGCAGTTGCAATAGCCAATAACGTACGGACTTTTAGACTGCTTCCAAGCCGCCCAGGAAATCCAGATGTCACAGGTTGGCGTTTTCCGGCAAGCTCTAGCCCAGATAATCTCGCTTTTAAACTTATAAACAAAGGAATGGGAGAAGCGAACGTTCCTTCTTGTGCAGTGGATAGCATAACCTATAAAGGCGTAAATATGGTGACTCTGAGAAATTTTGCGAGAAACGATGAAACTGGTAATGGTACAAAACATAACGAACTCTATGTTGCTGAACCAAATGCAAGTGGAGATGATTACCAAGCTTGCCGCCAATTCACTTTCAAAGTAGGCGAAACATATTCTGTGAAGTTTAAAACACCTCCTATTGATAATAAGATAGATACTTTAATGACCCTGTTTCAACCGGATAAAGACCATATTTCCATAGGATTTAGAAAAGCAAATACTCAAAGATATACAGATGTAGATGGGTTAAAAACAGATTTCATGTTCTATGTTCCGCAAACAAAGGACTATGACGTAAATTCAATAAATCATTATTTTGAATTTTCTGTTCAAACAGAAGTGAATGATGCCTGTGCCGTTTTTACCTTTGCCTTTTATGGTCCCAAGGCAAATATGGGCAAACTTGCTATACAAGATTTTGAAATATGGCAAAAACCAAAGGCATATCATTTTAAACACAAAGACGACCCTGGCTACGATCCAACAGCCGATAAGGACTATGCAACCGAAGATGATCCCAATACCACCCGAAAGCTAAAAGACAAAAAGTCAGTTAAAGCATTTGAACTTGAGTTGGAAATTAAGAAAGGAGGAAAAACTAGCGAGAGTATTACCACTCTTTCAACCATTTCAACACCAAACAATGGCATAGAAGCAGAGGAGGTTTTATGAAACGCGGTATTTCTTTAATCGCTGTTTTAATGTTTATGCTTGCTGCTACCACGGCGAGCGTGGTGCTTTACAAATGGATTGGCTCCGAAAACTTTGCAAGCGGCAGCCGCTTAAAGCATAGCGAGGCGTACCAGGCAAGCGAATCTGGATTGGATGCCGTGTATGCGTGGCTTTCTTACAAAGCACCTGATGTTGGTTCGGTTATAGGGGATTATCTCAAACAGCCACAAACAATCCAGCTTACGGCAGCAGTTGGCAACAGTCAAAACGATAAAAAATATAGAGTTTATTTAACCGAAGTTGGAGCAGACAAAACCAATAAAACATTCAAATTAAAATTTTTGAGCATAGGCGAAGGGCGCGATAATTCACGGGTTGCGCAAGAAGCGGTTTACAATATAGAAGGTTTGTATAAAATGAAAGTACCAAAAGAACTGAAAATAATAGTGAGCAAACCGAATGAATTTGACGAACAGCTTTGGGGAAATCCCGGAGTAATTAATACATTAGAGGTGAATAAAGCCGTTCTAACCCAATCACCATCAATTAAAGACCAAGGGCAAAGCCAAGCTCTCAACACAATTAAGGTTAAAGCCGATGAGAAAGGCAAAAAGGGTTATGTGGTACTCGATGGAAACTATTACACAAATGCTGGCATAAATGTTGACGGAGATTTATATGTCACAGGCAGTTTTGATTTTTGCCCAAATTCCTCCACTGGTGATTATATAACCGGCGATGTGTATGTGGAAGGCGAATTTCATCCCAAAGGTACTATTAGAATAGACGGAGATGCCTATCTTAAAGGCGGTATGAATCCTAATAGAAATCTCAACGATGCGCAAAACCTTACGGGCGGTTGCACAGGTCAAGCTAGTGGCGGAGTGGTAGCAATAGGCGGAAACACTACCCTTGAAAATAACTTTTTCTATTACAATAATGGCAGTGGTGGCGGTTTAGGTTTTAGTGTTGCCAAAAATCTTGTTATGAATGCAGGGCAAATTGATTTATCAAGAACCAGTGGCAATAGCTCTGATTCCTTGGCTGTTAATGGAGATGTATGTATTCAAAATGCAATAAAAGGTTCAATACCAAATACCGATACAAAACCAAAACCATATTTTGGCAAAACCCCTACCAGCAGTTCTGTTAACATACCAGGCACTTGGACTTCTAAAGGTTCAAAAACATTTGCCAACAGCAGTGTTGCCAACCTTGAAATTCGCTCTGATCTAAGCAGCATAGCATCAACGTCTGCCGGTCTTTGTTCCTCAACAAACTGGAAAAACAAAGGTGCAGACCCAATGGATGGCACCAAAAGTGATAAAGATTATAAGAAAAAACTAAAAGATGTTGTAAATCCGAAGAGCTGCGAAAAGACCCCCATACAGTTCAACGGAAAAATTTATGAAGATGCTAAAAAAACTGCTAATACTGCTCCAACCTGGGTGCATAAGGCAGATAAACCCGGCAGTTGCAGCGTGGAAAATGGCAAAATGGTATTGGCTAAGAGCGATAAATGGGTGGATTTGGGAGAGGAACTTCAAAATTGCTGGAATGCTATACAAAAAGCAAACAAACAAAGCACCGAACTTTATGAGGGTGAATGGCTGGTTGTTTATATACGAAACAAAACTTTTTTCAGTGAAGGTAATGGTAAGTTAACTTCTGGCAAATACATTATAATAAATGAAATTTATCCCTCTTCAATGGCGAATTCTGTGTGTACAGAGAGAAATGGCTATGATTGCACTAACGCTGGAAAATGCAGCGTTACGGATTATAGCACTGGATGCCCTCCCAACGAATTGCCACTCCCACCAACTGCCAAGGATGTAAGCGTAATGCTCTATTTGCCACTTGGATTCCCTAATAAAATCAAGCTCGGAGGTACTCAATTAGGCACAGGTTATAATTATTTTATTTTTAGCGATTACGATATAAGTAATTTTGATACTGGAAAAGATAAAAAACTTCGCGGCAATATTTTTATGAATAAATGTTCACTCCTAAATTCAGGGCTTTCTTCAAGTCAAAATCCATATTTAAATATGGAGCGCAATCCAACCCTTGTGGGAGAATTAATGAAAGACCCTTTCAAAATTTTGTGCGATAACGAAAATTTTAAGAATGACCGTTGTTTAGGCGGCGGTGGCGGCGGTGGCGGTGGTGGCAGTACTGGAGAATTGAAACTTCAGGAAGACAATTACATTATTCCAATAGGTCCTCGTTTGAAGGTTGAATTGGAAAGCAAATCTCTGAGCAAAAAAGATGCTTCTAGCAATAAGCAAGCAACTCCTTCCGTTTTGGTTATGCCGCGTGTTCTTAACCTGCCAAAAGATGCTTTTAAGAATAATGCTCTTAGATCCTATTATAATTTCATTTACCTAAACGGCAAACAAAAAATAACTCCAGATCCAACACTAAAGTGTGAACTTGAACTAAGAGACGCAAACAACGTTGTCATAGCAACAGCAACAATAGATAATCCAAATAATAAAGGGTCAGTGATAGCAGATGATAAACTTGGTGTTTATACTTGCTCATTCCCCAATAATTCCGAAATAAGCCCATTCTTTTTGAAAATACAGGGCGAAACAGGAATGCCAAAAATAACATTGACAGCAGATAAAGTTCAAGTTGAAGCAGGAAAATGTACGAATATTCATATTAATGCAGATAATACAAGTGAAAACGATATGATTGTTACGTTAAATCCAATGCCACAAGATCACGGTTGGGATATTGATAGTTATGAGATTACGATTCCTGCTGGCAGCATGGAAAAGTCTGTAAAAGTTTGCCATCGTTCAGGTAGCTCTGTTACAATAGAGGCTTATTGCACATCTACCGACTATTGCGGAACAGGCGTTCCAGATAATACTGTAACCATAGGCATAGAATCTTCTACCCTTGTCCACAGAGATACCGTAAAAACCGGAACACATAATGGTATCAATATAACTCAGTTGCGGAATTGTCCCACAACAAGTGGTAAATGGACTTTGGCTCCTAATTGCACACCGCAGCAAACAGCAACGTCAGGTCACAACGACTCATGGAAATGCCGTGCTGGTGAGATTGTTACCTTGAGTCCTCCGGGTGATAATTCCTGCGAAGTAGTTCCGAGCAATGTTATATTGAGTGGTACAGCAACTAATGACAAAACATTCACTGCTTCATATAAATGGAAGCAGCACGACTTAACGATTAGTGGTGATCTGACTAACATAACACTCACACCTGCTGACGGCTCCGCTGCCGTTAATTGTAATACTAAATGCTATTTATACAATGGATTGCAATATAGTTTTACGGTTCCCGCAAACTATGTGGCACGTCTCAATGGCATAGACGTAAGCGATAGTCTTAAAGTGAAAGTGACACAAAACAACAATACGCTTAGAATCACAACAAATACCAATTCTAGTGCTTGTTACTACGACCCGTTTTGGTGCAATAATTTCCCTGAAAAAGGCGGCGATGTTCCTAATTATGTAAACAAAAAATGTTTCTTTGCAAGAGACATTACTACATTCTGTTCAAGTTACAGCAATTCAAAAATCAATGGTGTTAGTGTTGGTCAAGGATTGATAAATTGCTGGGGTGGCAATAAAACATTGGCACAATTAGATATCACTAAAAAGGATGGCGGTTATTATATATTGGCAGGTGATGGAACTGGCGAAATTCCCACATTTGAGGGCAATATTGGTAAATCTTACATTTCTGATTGTCCGGAAAAAACGCCATCCAATATAAGCTGTTCAATATCAGGAACATATTACAGTGGTATTCCTGTAAATATGCCAACAATAACAGGTTGTTCAGGAACCAACACTCCTAGAGAATTTCTTGTTTATAATGTCTATTCCAGAGACTATGATGCTGGAAGGTGGAAAACCAGTAGCGATTATGCCTTTAACAATACCGGAGACAATAGAGCAGTTACTTTGTCCCAAATCACTTGCAATGGTACTACTTCTACCTTTGACCCACCAATACTATGCGGTCATATTTCAATCTCGCCCAACCCTTATTCTCCTTGGTGTCGCGTCAAAGGTACCTCTAATGGCTCCAACAAATGTTATACTGGTACTGGTTCACCTGTAAAAGCAAACGTAGAACCGCCAGAATATGGTTGCGGACCAGGTAGCAGTGTTGGCAACGTAACCAATACCAGCAACCTTAGTTTCAGATACACCAAAGCCAATAATGGCGATGTTGATTCTGATAGCCCCAGCGACGATTGGAAAAACAATAGGAATCATTCTATTTCTGCAAGAGATAATAGCAAGATCTTTATGTACGCTATTACTTGCGATGGCAATGCTATGACTAAGGGTTCTCCCACCAATACAACAGGAAACGGATGGCCTTGCGAAGGTTCTTTCTCCATAGTCACCAATTCTTCCCAATGCTCTCAATCAACAACATTCAATCTCACTTGCAATCCCATAAATACAACAGTCACAGCAGGTACGGCAATAACCCCACCACAAGTACAATGCAGTGGCACTGGAGTACCCAGCAGTGATCTTGAATGGGATGATTTTGCACCCAACTGGAGTAGTCCTGATGTAGGTACATACAATAGAATAGGTGTATCGGCAACTGGTGGAAACTGTGTGGGCAAAACTGCCTCTTGCAGTGGTACAATAACAGTAAATGCGCCTCCGTGTCAGTATGTTCCAGCAGATTGTGGAGGTATTGCTAAAGGAAGTGTAATAGCTACTGCTCAAAACATAACAAACGTCAATAATGGTGGTAGTGGTAATAGTAAATGTTATTTTGCTACAGATGTGATAAAAGCTGTTGGAAATAATGTTATTAAAGTTAATGGACAAACAATAAGTGATTGTGGAAAAACAGATTGGGGACAGCCATTATGCTCTACCAAACTAAGCGGTATATCAAAACGAGATGGCGGTTATTATATTTTCTCGGATAATTATGTTAATTTCCTTGAAACATCCAATACCTACAGCGGTTTAAACCCTGGATGCAGATAGCCTTAACCTAACCCAAACCTTCTCTTAGCCTCAGCTAGGGGAACTCTGCCAACTCCATAAATTCCTCTTTATCGAGCCTCAGATAATAACTTCTCCACTTCGCTCAGAGAATACCCCTGCCGAAACAAATCTAATACTTGCTGCTGACCTTCCGCCAAGGCTCCATCTATCCTAGATTTATTATCCCGCCATTCCTTTAAACGAGCCTCGTAAAGCATACGGTTACGGTCATCAGCACTAAACGTCTCCAAAACCTCTACTGCTTTCACAAATACTGGATCTATTCCTGTCAAATCCATAAATTCCTCTCTTTTCTCCGAGTTAATGAACCTTAACCATTCACGCAGTCTCTCATTATCTAATCTAGATAATTTTTTCAAGCTAAGAACGTG